>Ga0302275_10000003_pt1 | contig 286550 bp, 235 predicted proteins | sample III_Bog_N2_2_FD_200229 | JGI IMG/M metagenome (GOLD analysis project Ga0302275, IMG submission 200229) | Peat permafrost microbial communities from Stordalen Mire near Abisko, Sweden - III_Bog_N2_2 | ecosystem: Environmental > Terrestrial > Soil > Wetlands > Peat | place: Sweden: Abisko... | reverse complement strand
TCGCTGCGCTCGATGGGGTTTGGATCTCATTTCCATTGTGCGCGTTTTGGGTTTAATTGGAAGCAAAGTTGGGGGAAGAAATATTGGGGGCAGGGGTCAGGGAGCGGAGTTGGCGGGGTTAGGGGATCTGGCAAAAGGCGGGGCCTCGGGGCATCGAGCCCCTCGATTTGGGTTGGTTTGGTGGGGTTCTGTGGCACGGCTGAAGCCGGTGCCCTCTCAAAGCAAAAGCAGATCCTTCACTTTGTTAAGGATGACAAGCGACAGCAAAAGCAAAGACAAGAATGGGTCCTTCGCTTTCTTCAGCGGTGGTCACACCCACCCAAGCCACAAGAAGAAAGACGTGGCGAGGATGGGGCACGCAGAGGGTTATGGAGGACGGGAGGAAAACTGAAGCCCGGAGTGAATTGACGCATCGCGGGGGTAGGCCGAAGAATCTAACTGTGTATGCGGGCTGGTTTGGGTTGCGCATTGGAAAGAGGTTTTGGTGAGTTTGGCGATCGTGATTATGGCGGCGGGCAAGGGGACGCGACTGAAGTCGCGCCGGCCCAAGGTGTTGCATGCAATTGGCGGGAAGCCGCTGCTGGGCCATGTGATTGCGGCGGCCGCGAAGGTAGTGGATGCGGCGGATATTTACGTAATCGTCGGGCATGAGTCGGAGCGGGTACGAGCGGCTGTTGCGGGGACTGGGGTGAAGTTTGTGGAGCAGGCGGAGCAGTTGGGGACAGGGCATGCGATCAAGTGTGCGGCGCCAGCCATTGCCGGGTACGACAACTTTCTGGTGCTGTCGGGGGATGCGCCGCTGATACGTCCGGAGACGATTGCGCTGGTGCGGGATTTCCATGCGGCGGAGGGGGCGGCGATGACGCTGCTGAGCGCGCTGCCGGAGAATTCATATGGGTATGGGCGCGTGCTGCGGAAGGCACCGGGGTCGGCTGAGGTGGCCTCGATTGTGGAAGAGAAGGCGGCGACTGCGGAGCAGAAGACGGTGCGGGAGATCAACTCCGGGATGTACGGGTTCCGGACCTCGGCGGTGCTGAAGCACCTGGGCGAGCTGCGCACGGACAATCCGCAGGCGGAGTACTACCTGACGGATATGGCGGCGATATTGGGCCGAGCCGGGGAGCGGGTGGTGGCAGTGGCTGCGCCGGACGCGAACGAGATATTGGGCGCGAACACGATTGCGGAGCTGGTGGCGCTAGACGCAGAGATGCGGAGGAAGACGGCGGCGCGGCTGATGGCGCTGGGCGTGACGATCTTCAAGCCGGAGACGTGCGTAATTGACGCGGAGGTTGAGATTGGGCCGGACACAGTGGTGGAGCCGGGTGTGCAGATACTTGGGGCGAGCCGGATTGGTTCGGACTGCCTGATTCGCACAGGCTCGATTCTGGAATCTGCGCAGCTGGCCGATAATGTGCTGGTGCGGCCGTACAGCTTGATTGTTGAGTCGACGGTGGGCGCGGGAGCGAAGATTGGGCCATTTGCGCATGTGCGTCCGGGAAGCGAGGTTGGCGAGGAAGCGCATGTGGGGAACTTTGTTGAGATCAAGAAAGTGAAGCTGGGCCAGGGAGCGAAGGCGAACCACCTGACGTACCTGGGCGATGCCGAAGTGGGGGCTGCGACCAACATCGGGGCGGGCGTAATCACATGCAATTATGATGGCGTCAACAAGCACCTGACGCAGATTGGTGCCGGTGTGTTTGTGGGTAGCGACTCGACGCTGGTGGCTCCGTTGACGGTGGGCGACGGTGCGTACATCGGAGCGGGGTCGTGCATTACGCAGTCGGTGCCCGGCGATGCACTGGCAGTGGGGCGGAGCCGGCAGGTGATTCGAGAGGGTTGGGCTGTGGGCAAGCGCGCGCGGTTGGGGAAGAAGGAGTAGGAGGGCAGAGCATCTTGAGAATTGAAGCGCTTGAGTTGTGCAATTCGTGTTAAGAATATTGGAACGTTCCATTCGTGGTTTTCGTATTAAGAAACTGGATACGTCACTTGCTATTCACGACATGGAGAGCAAGAAATTCATTGCTGGAACGAAGCCAGGCATCGTAATCTCAGTGCTTACACAAACGAAGTAAGGCTGGTGGCGGAGTTGCAGGGGAGCAAAACGAACGCGGGCAATGCTCGTGTATCGCATCAGATTGCCGTTATAGTCACTGTGAGCCTTTGAGCCAAGGGAGTTGCCATGGGGTACGTCGCACGGATTCTCGTAGTGGATGACGAGCCCCACATTCGCACCATGATCGGGACGACGCTGACGCGGCAGAACTATGAGGCTGTGCTGGCAGCGAGCCGCGGGGAAGCAATCGAGTTGCTGGACCGGCAGGATTTTGACCTGGTGCTGACCGACATCGTGATGCGGGATGGGAACGGGATCAATCTTCTGGAGCGGATACGGGTTCACCAGCCGGAGGTTCCGGTGGTGATGGTGACGGCCATCCAGGATGTGTCCGTGGCAATCAGCGCGATGCGCAAGGGTGCACATGATTACCTAATCAAGCCGTTTGAGCGGGAGCAACTGCTTTCGTCTGTGCGGAGTGCGCTGGAATATCGGCGGAACCTGCTGGAAAACGTGGTGTACAAGCAGAATCTAGAGGATGTGGTGCGGGCGCGCACGGAGCTGCTGCACCACGCGATGCTGGATTTGGAGCGTTCTTACGACATCACGCTGGAAGCATTGGGCGATGCGCTGGATCTGAAGGACTCCGAGACAGAGGGCCACTCGAAGCGGGTGACGGCATACACGATTGCGCTGTCGCGTGCGATGGGATTGAGTTCGGAGCAGGTGAAGGTGATTGCGCGGGGTGCGTTTCTGCACGATATCGGGAAGATGGCGATTCCTGATGCGATTCTGCGCAAGCCTGCGAAGTTGTCGGGCGGAGAGCAGACCGTGATGCGGGAGCACTGCGAGCGCGGGTACAACATAGTGCGGAAGATTCCGTTTCTGGCTGAGGCGGCGGAGATTGTGTATTCGCACCAGGAGTTTTACAACGGGACTGGGTATCCGCGAGGATTGCGGGGCGAGCAGATACCGTTGGGGGCACGTATATTTGCGCTGGCGGATACGCTGGACGCGATCACGAGCGACCGGCCGTACCGTGAGGCGCGGACTTTTGACATTGCGCGGCAAGAGATACTGCGATGTTCGGGATCGCAGTTTGATCCGGCGCTGGTGGAAGTGTTCGTGAAGATTCCGAACGAGCTGTGGATTGAGTTGCGCACTGAGCTGAATCGGACGAACTCGACGATATCCGCGCTGGACGGCGAGACAGTTTAGATCCCTCCCCCGAAAGAAAAGGACGAACAGTCAGCTTCGCTCCAACTGATAGAGGAAGGGTGCGCCGTTTTCCGCAGCCATGGCACGGACGACCTGAAGGAAGGCGGTGGCGACATAGCTGAGCTTTGCGTTGCGACGGTGGACGAGTCGCAGAAGGCGGCGGAACTCCAACTCGTCGACTGGGATGGCGACGAGGTCTCCGATTTCGAGTTCGCGCTGGACGGTGAGCCGGGGAACGAGGGCGACGCCGTTGCCCATGGCGACGAAACGCTTGATGGCCTCAATGGAGGGCAGCTCGATGCTCATGTTGAGGGGGGTGCGGTGGCGCTCAAAGGCCTCAATGACCTTGCGGCGCTGCGGGGATGGGACGTTGTGGGCGACGAATATCTCATGGCCAAGATCTGCGATGGAGACACGGGGCGCGGTGGCGAGAGCGTGACGGGGGTTGACGACGAATGCCAGAGTATCACCGTAAACGGCGATGGAGCGGTACTGGTCTGTGTCGGGTTTGAAGCTCATGACGCCTAGTTCGGCGACGCGTGCGTTGAGTTCCTCGGGGATGCGACTGGCGAGGGAGCGGTGGACGGTGACGTCGATTTTGGGGAAGCGGCGGCGAAAGGCATCGAGGACGGGCAGCAGGTAGAGGCAGGTGTATTCGTTGGCGGCGAGCAGGAGTCGGCCGCGGTCAAGGGTGCGGAGCTCTTCGATGGCAGAGGTAGCTTCGCGGCGCATGGCGAGCAGGCGTGTGGCGTAGTCGCGGAGGAGTTCGCCGGCAGCGGTGAGGGAACCGTCGCGGGCTGCGCGCTCGAAGAGGATTTCGCCGACGGAGTCTTCGAGCTTGCGGATTACCATGCTGACGGCGGGCTGGGTACGGTGGAGGCGGACGGCGGCGCGGGAGAAGCTGCGCTCTTCGGCAACGGCGAGGAAGGTTTCGAGGTGGCTGAGTTCCATGGATTGCTCCCGCCTGCGAGTATAACGAATACTTATCGATAACCAAACAAGAATAACTTTGCGTTATAGCGGGCGAATCGGCGACACTAACGCAGGAGAAGTAGTCTGCTCCACAGGTATAGCGATGGCAAATGGCACAGATGGCGTAGTGATTTTCGATACGACGTTGCGGGATGGCGAGCAGTCGCCGGGCTGCAGCATGACGACCCAGGAAAAGCTTTCGATGGCGCATGCGCTGGAGGACCTGGGGGTGGACATTATCGAGGCGGGGTTTGCGATGGCCTCGGAAGGCGACTTTGCGGCGATTGCGACGATAACGCAGGCGATACGCGGGCCGCGGATAACGTCGCTGGCGCGGGCCAAGCGGGAAGATATTGAGATGGCGGCCAGGGCGCTGGAACATGCGGACCGTGCGCGGATTCATGTGTTTCTGGCATCGAGCGACCTGCACCTGGAGTACAAGCTGAAGATGAGCCGGGAGCAGGCACTGGTGCAGACCGGCGAGAGCGTGAGGCAGGCGCGGGCGCTGGTGGAGGACGTGGAGTTTTCTCCGGAAGACGCAACGCGGGCGGACCGGGACTATCTGGTAGAAATGGTGCGGATTGCGGTGGAAGCGGGCGCGATGACCATCAACATGCCGGACACGGTCGGTTACGCGACGCCGGAAGAGTACGGGAAGATGTTCCGCGAGGTGCGGGAACGGTTGCCGGCGATTGACGCGAAGGGTGTGATTTTGTCGTCACACTGCCACGATGATTTGGGGCTGGCAGTGGCCAATTCGCTCTCTGCGGTGCAGAACGGGGCGCGGCAGGTGGAGTGCACGATCAACGGGATTGGCGAGCGTGCAGGCAATGCGGCGCTGGAAGAAGTGGCGGCGGCGTTGTATGTGCGGGCGGACTACTATGGGATTTCGACGGGGCTGAAGCTGGACAAGCTGTTTGCGACGAGCCAGACGCTGGGTCAGTTGATTACGTTTACGCCATCGCCAAACAAGGCGATTGTTGGGGCGAATGCGTTTGCGCATGAGTCGGGGATTCATCAGCACGGGATGCTGGCGAATCCGCTGTGCTACGAGATTATGACGCCTGAGTCTGTGGGCGTGTCGAAGACGAACCTGGTGCTGGGCAAGCACAGTGGGCGGGCGGCGCTGCGGCATCGGATTGAACAGCTGGGGTATACGCTGGACCGGGAAGAGTTGCAGCACACGTACTACCGGTTTGTGGCGTTGGCGGATCGGAAGAAGAATATCTACGACCAGGATTTGATAGGGCTGCTGCCGCAGCAGATACGCGACCGGAAGGCCGCGGCTTACGTGGACTAGGAACAGCACTGCACGAGAACAACTCATCTAAAGGAACGCAATGAATCTGAATCTTCTAGTAGTAGCCGGCGATGGAATTGGGCCGGAAGTGACACGGGAAGCCGTTGCCGTGCTGAACCAGGTTGCCGCCGCGGGCGGGCACACAATCACGATTACGGAAAAGAGGATTGGCGGGATCGCCATTGACACGGACGGGACTCCGCTACCGGATGAGACGCTGGAGGCCGCTCTGACATCCGACGCGGTGCTGCTGGGCGCAGTGGGTGGCAACAAGTGGAATGCGCTGCCGCCGAGCACGCGTCCGGAGGCGGGGCTGCTGAAGATCCGCGCGGCGCTGGGCGGGTTTGCGAATCTGCGGCCGGCGTTTGCGATCAAGGAGCTGGCGGCGAACAGCCCGCTGCGCGCGGAGATTACCGAAGGCGCGGACATTCTGTTTGTGCGCGAGCTGCTGGGCGGATTGTACTTTGGTTCTCCGCGAGAGTGGAACAAAGAGGCCGGCGAAGCGTGGAACACGATGCGCTACACGAAGGAAGAGATTGTGCGCGTGGCGCGGATCGCTTTCCAACTGGCGCAGAAGCGGAGCAAGAAGCTGACCAGTGTGGACAAGGCGAATGTGCTGGAGGTTTCGCAGCTGTGGCGGGCCACGGTGACTGAGGTTGCCAAGGAGTTTCCGGATGTGACGCTGGAGCACCAGTTGGTGGACTCGATGGCCATGCTGCTGATGACCAGTCCGCGGAATTATGACGTGGTGCTGACGGAGAATCTGTTTGGAGATATTCTGTCGGACGAGTCGGCTGTGATTACGGGTTCGCTGGGCATGCTGCCTTCGGCGACGATCGGCGGCAAGGTGAATCTGTATGAGCCGATTCACGGATCGGCGCCGGATATTGCGGGCAAGAAGCTCGCAAATCCGCTGGGCGCGATTATGACGGGCGCACTGGTGCTGCGGCACTCGGCGGGTCTGGAAAAGGAAGCCGCGCTGATTGAGACGGCGGTGCGCAAGGTGCTGGAAGCCGGGTATCGGACGGCGGACCTGGCGCGGGGCAATACGACCAACTTCACGGTGCTGAATACGACGGAGATGGGCGATAAGGTTCGCGAGACGATCGCCGGTTTGTTGGGTTAGGGATTTGAATTTGTGACCGTTTGACTATGTGGTGTCCCCGGTCCCCAAAAGCGAGGGACCGGGGGCACCCATCGGTGAGATCTATGTTTCACTCTTCAACGGTCAGAGTACTTTTGTGGGACACCCGAGCAATTGTTTGAAGTACTGAGGAGATTCATGAGCAACACGCCAAAGACGTTATTTGAAAAGGTTTGGGAGCAGCACGTGGTGGTTGAGCCCGCGGGCGAACCTACGCTGATCTACATCGACCTTCAGCTCTTGCACGAAGTTACTTCTCCGCAGGCCTTTGAGGGATTGCGGCTGACGGGGCGCACTGTTCGGCGGCCGGATCGCTCGATTGCGACGATCGACCACAACGTGCCGACTACCTTAGCCGAGCGGTTCAACATTGTGGACCAGATTGCGGCGAAGCAGATTTCAACGCTGCGGCAGAATTGCCAGGAGTTTGGGATTCAACTGTTTGACATTGGCAGCCGCGAGCAAGGGATTGTGCACGTGATTGGGCCGGAGATGGGCATTACCAAGCCGGGCATGACGATCGTTTGCGGGGACTCGCACACGAGCACGCACGGTGCGTTTGGCGCGCTGGCCTTTGGCATTGGAACCAGCGAAGTGGAGCATGTGTTGGCGACGCAGACGCTGCCGCAGGGCAAGGCGAAGACCTTCCGGATTTCTGTGGAAGGCGAGCTGCCCAAGGGCGTGACGGCGAAGGACATTGTGCTGGCCATTATTGGCGAGATTGGCACGGACGGCGCGACTGGGCACGTGATTGAGTACGCCGGATCGGCGATTCGCGCGCTGTCGATGGAAGGCCGGATGACGATCTGCAACATGAGCATTGAGGCCGGCGCGCGGGCGGGGTTGATTGCTCCGGACGAGACGACGTTTGCGTACCTGAAGGGGCGGCGCTACTCTCCGCAGGGCGCGGCGTGGGACGCGGCCGTGGCGGAGTGGAAGAAGCTTCCGTCGGACCCAGGCGCGAAGTTTGACCGGGAGTTGGTGATTGACGCGGCGAGATTGCAGCCATATGTGAGCTGGGGCACGAGCCCGGGGATGGTTGCTCCGATTACCTCCGTGGTGCCGGACCCGGCGAGCGCGGCGAGCGAAGCGGACAGGAAGTCGCTGACGCGGGCGCTGGAGTACATGGATCTGAAGGCGGGAACGCCGCTGGAGGAGATTGAGATTGATCGCGTGTTCATTGGCTCCTGCACGAATGGGCGCCTCGAAGACCTGCGCGCGGCGGCGAAGATTGCCGCGGGGCACACGGTGAGCACGCATGTGTCGGCAATGGTGGTGCCGGGTTCGCAAGCGGTAAAGGACCAGGCGGAAGCCGAGGGTCTGGACAAAATTTTTATCGCGGCGGGCTTTGACTGGCGCGAACCGGGCTGCTCGATGTGCCTGGCGATGAATCCGGATATTCTGCAGCCGGGCGAGCGTTGCGCATCGACCTCGAACCGGAACTTTGAGGGCCGGCAGGGGCGCGGTGGACGCACGCACCTGGTTTCGCCGGAGATGGCCGCGGCGGCGGCGATTGCCGGACATTTTGTGGATGTACGTAACTGGAAGTCGGAGGCGGCACGCTAATGGAACCCTTTCGCACCCTTACCTCAATTGCCGTTCCGCTGGACCGGACGAATGTGGACACGGACCAGATTATTCCCAAGCAGTTTTTGAAGCGAATTGAGCGCTCGGGCTACGGGGAGTTTCTGTTTTTCGACTGGCGTCGGATTCAGGAAGGCGCGGATGCGGGCCAGCCGGACACGAGCTTTTCGTTGAATGCGCCGCGCTATGCTGGTGGGAAGATTCTGATTGCGGGCAAGAACTTTGGCTGCGGATCGAGCCGGGAGCACGCGGCATGGGCGCTGAGCGATTTTGGCTTTCGCGCGGTGATTGCGCCGACGTTTGCCGATATCTTCTTTTCCAACGCGGGCAAGAACGGCATTGTGCTAATTCGGCTTGCGGAGGAAGACGTGGCGCTGCTGCTGGAGCGCGCGGCGACCGTGGATGGGTACGAGTTGACCGTGTCGCTGGTGGACCAGACGGTGACCGACAGCCAGGGCTTTGCGGCGAGCTTTGAGATTGATGCGTTCCGCAAGTATTGCCTGACGGAGGGGTTGGACGACATTGGTCTGACGCTGCGCCATGCGGCGGCTTTGGATACGTTTGAAAAGCAGCACGACGAGGCAGGGTGGTTGATGCCGAAGTACAGCGGAGTTAGCAGCTAGCGGGGTTAGCGGAGCTAGCTGCTTTGTCCGGCTCCGCTCTCTCTATCGCTTTTGCCAACTCCACGGATTTTACTAACTCCGCTAGCACTGTGACCGTATGGATTTGCACTCTCCCCGGTCCCCAAGAGCGAGGGACCGAGGGCACCCAATCTTCATACGGGTGATTCCCAGATCAAACGGTCACGGTACTGGCACTGATTCAAAGGACACTATGACTATCGAAGGCAAGCGCCAAAGTATTCCGTTGACCGAAGGACCGAACCGCGCGGCGGCACGCAGCTATCTGCGTGGTGTTGGATACAGCAAGGAAGATCTGCACAAGCCGATTATCGGCATTGCGAATACGTGGACGGAGATTGGCACGTGCAATGTGCATCTGCGCGACGTGGCCGAGGCGCTGAAGGAAGGGATTCGCGAGGCGGGTGGGACTCCGATGGAGTTCAACACGATCACGATCTCGGACGGCATCACGATGGGCACGCAGGGGATGAAGGCTTCACTGGTTTCACGCGAAGTGATTGCGGACTCGATCGAGCTGGTGGCGCGGGGCAATCTGTTTGACGGGATTGTGGGCATAGGCGGGTGCGACAAGAATATGCCGGGCATCATCATGGCGCTGGCGCGGCTGAATATTCCTGGCATGATGATTTATGGCGGCAGCATTGCTCCGGGCAAAGTGAGTGGGCCCAACGGCGAGCTGGTGGACATTACGATTCAGAACGTGTTTGAGGCGATTGGCGCACATGCGCGTGGCACGCTGGACGATGCCGGCCTGGAGGCTGTGGAAGCGGCGGCTTGTCCGGGCGCGGGCGCGTGCGGTGGGCAGTTTACGGCGAATACGATGGCCATGGGCGCGGAGATTCTGGGCATTGCGCCGATTCAGTTGTCGGGCGTGCCGGCGACGGCTGCGGACAAGCACGCGGCGACACGCGAGGCTGGCCGCATCCTGATGAACGCGGTGCGGAAGAACATTCGGCCATCGGACATAATCACGCGGAAGTCGATCGACAACGCGATTGCGGCGGTTGCGGCCTCGGGCGGGTCGACGAATGCGGTATTGCACTTCCTGGCGATTGCCCGGGAGATGGGCATTGCGCTGGACATTGACGACTTTGACCGGATCAGCGACACGACTCCGTTTATCTGCGACCTGACGCCTGCGGGCAAGTACGTGGCCAAGGACTACCAGGCGGCGGGCGGATCGCGGCTGCTGGCGCAGCGGTTGATTGCGGGCGGATATGCGGACGGATCGACGCTGATGATCAGCGGGCGGACCCTCGGAGAGGAAGCCGCCGACGCGGTGGAGACGCCGGGGCAAGTGGTGATTGGCACGTTTGACAAGCCGATCAAGGCGCACGGCGGGCTGGTGATTTTGAAGGGAAATCTGGCGCCGGAAGGCAGCGTGATGAAGATTGCCGCGGCCAACAAGGTGGAGCATCGCGGGCCGGCGCGGGTCTTCGAGTCGGAAGATGAGTGCTTTGAAGCGGTGCAGGCGCAGAAGATCAACGCGGGCGACGTGCTGGTGATTCGCTACGAAGGGCCGAAGGGCGGACCAGGGATGCGCGAGATGCTGCAGGTGACGGCGGCGATCAGCTCGAACGCGGAGTTGAGCGCGACGGTAGCGCTGATGACCGACGGTCGGTTCTCGGGCGCGACGCGGGGCTTTACGGCGGGACATGTTGCGCCGGAGGCGCAAGTGGGCGGACCGATTGCACTGGTGAAGGAAGGCGACACGATCCACTTCGACATTCCGAACCGGACGATCACGCTGGAAGTTCCGGAAGACGTGATGGCGGCGCGCAAGGCTGCGTGGAAGGCTCCGGAGTTGCGGTACAAGACCGGTGTCTTTGCGAAGTATGTGAAGGCCGTAAGCAGCGCCAGCGAAGGCGCGAATACGCTGTAGTGTTTCAAGGTCGCATCTCTCGTGCTGGACGCGGGGATGCGGTGCAGTCTGGGATTGAATTGGGGATTCAGCAGGGTTGAATCCGGAAGGAGAACTTGCCATGTCGAACAATGACGCGAACGCACATTTGACCACTCCCACACGCCTGACGGGTGCCGAAATCGTCTGGGCCACGCTGGTAGGCGAGGGGGTAACCGATGTCTTCGGGTATCCGGGCGGAGCTATTCTGCCGGTGTACGACGCGCTGCGCAAGTTTCCGATTCACCATGTGCTGGTGCGGCATGAGCAAGGTGCGTCGCACATGGCCGACGGATATGCACGGGCCAGCGGCAAGGTGGGCGTGGCGATTGCGACCAGCGGGCCGGGTGCGACAAACCTGGTGACGGGCATTGCGACGGCTATGCTGGACTCGATTCCGATGGTGTGCATTACGGGCAACGTGTCGAGCAAAGTGCTGGGGACCGACGCCTTCCAGGAAGTGGACATAACGGGCATAACGCTGCCTATAACTAAGCACAACTTCATGGTGAACAAGGCTGAGGACATTGCGCCGGCGATCCGGTATGCCTTCCAGATTGCGAAGTCGGGGCGGCCGGGGCCGGTGCTGGTGGATATTACGAAGGACGCACAGCAGGCGGCGGCGATCTTCGACTTTGCGGGTGCCAAGCCGCGGCCGTACAAGCCGCATCCGATGCTGCACTGCACGACGGAGCATTTGCACTCGGCGGCGGATCTGATTCGCAATGCGAAACGGCCGGTGATATTGGCCGGGCACGGGATTATCAAAGCGGGAGCGACGGAGCAGATTCGGACGCTGGCGGAGCGGATGCAGATTCCGGTGGCGATGACTCTGCTGGGGCTGGGGGGCTTCCCTGCTTCGCATCCGTTGAACATGGGCATGATGGGGATGCATGGCGAGAGCTGGGTGAACAACGCGATCCAGGAAGCGGATCTGCTGATTGCCTGCGGGATGCGGTTTGACGACCGTGTGATTGGGACTCCCTCGACGTACGCGCCGAACGCGAAGAAGATCCACATTGAGATTGACCCGGCCGAGGTGAACAAGAACATCAAGGTGGACGTGGCCCTGGTGGGCGACCTGCACAGCGTGCTGGAACAGCTGCTGCCGCTGTTGCCGAGCCGCGAGGGTCAGGGCTGGCTGAATACGATTGAGGCGTCGAAGGGGTCGGCGGCGGTGCGGGATATTCGCAATTTGCCGGACAACGGGCACCTTTATGCGGCGCACGTGATGCACGACCTTTGGCGGATAACGGGCGGCAATGCCGTGATTTGTACCGATGTGGGCCAGCACCAGATGTGGGAGGCGCAGTACTACCACCACGACACGCCGCGGACGCTGATTACGTCGGGCGGGCTGGGGACGATGGGCTTTGCGCTGCCGGCGGCAATTGGGGCGAAGATCGCCTGCCCGGAGAAGGAAGTTTGGGTGATTGCCGGGGACGGCGGCTTCCAGATGACCGCATCGGAGCTGGCGACGATTGTGCAGGAAGGAATCAAGATCAATATTGCGGTGATCAACAACGGGTACCTGGGAATGGTGCGGCAGTGGCAGGAGTTCTTTTACGAGCGGAACTACCAATCGACTCCGCTGGTGAGCCCGGACTTTGTGAAGCTGGCCGATGCGCATGGGATTCCGGGGATTGCGGTAAGGGACCGGGGCGACCTGGAAGCGGCGGTGGATGAGGCGCGCGGGACGGATGGCGCGTACCTGATCAATTTTCTGGTGGAGCAGGAAGACTCGGTGTACCCGATGATTCCGGCAGGGAACGCGCTGCACGAGATGATTCGGCGGCCGAGTCATAATCCGATTGTGGAAGAACCCGAAGACGAATAAGGGCAGAGTCCAGCTGGCGGAGATGGGCAGGCTGATTGCAGGAATCGGTTGGGTACAGGTAGAGGAAAGGCCATTTTATGCTGCATACATTTGTTGCTTACGTGGAAGACAAGCCGGGCGCGCTGACGCGGGTTGCGTCGTTGTTCCGTCGGTTGAACATCAACATTATTTCGCTCACCGTTGGTCGTAGCGAGCGGGCGGGGTTGTCGCGGATGACGATTGTGGCCGACTCGACGGACGAGGGCGGGCACCGGATTCGGGCGAGCCTGTATAAACTGGAAGTGGTGGTGGATGTGGACGACGTCGGCAAGGCGTCTTCCGTGACGCGGGAGCTGGCACTGATCAAGGTGGCGGCGACGGCGGATACTCGGAGCAACGTGTTTGAGTTGGCGGAGGTATTCCGGGCGCGGATTGTTGATTTGGCGCCGGACTCCTTGATGATTGAGATTACGGGCGTGGAGAGCAAGATTGAAGGGCTCATCCAGGTGCTGAACGAAAAGGAGAACCGGGTGCTTGAGGTTTGCCGGAGCGGTAAGATGACGATGCGCCGGGGCCAGCACACGAGCCGGGTTCTGAAGGCGATGGGCAGCAGCGAACCGGTTGGAGAAAGCAGCCTGCCGGTTGGGGCATTTGATGAGCACGCCGCGATCGAACCGGAGTAATTGCAGATTTTGGCCGGCCACGGGCTGAAGCTGGACCGTGGGGTGAACATGAAGTTCAACGGGAATGGCAAGTTTCAAACAAACAAATCTGAATCAACTTTGAATCGACAAGGAAAACGAGAAAAGACCATGGCAAAGACTTACTACGACAATGCTGCCGACCTGGCACTGATCCAGTCCAAGAAGGTGGCCATCATCGGCTACGGCTCGCAGGGCCACGCGCACTCCCTCAACCTTAAGGACTCGGGAGTCAACGTTCGTGTCGGCCTGGCGGCCGGCTCCAAGTCCATTGCAAAGGCACAGAAGGCCGGCCTGGCAGTGGGCACCGTGGCCGACGTGACCAAGTGGGCGGACGTGGTGATGATTCTGGTTCCGGACCAGACGCAGGCCAAGCTGTATGCCGAAGAGATTGCTCCCAACCTTGCGGACGGCAAGCTGCTGCTTTTTGCGCACGGCTTCAACATCCGTTACGGGTGCATTGTGCCGGCAGCGGGAATTGACGTGGCGATGGCCGCACCAAAGGCACCGGGACACCGTGTGCGCGAAGTCTTCACCGAAGGCGGCGGCGTACCGGGGCTGATCGCGGTACACCAGGACGCGACGGGCACGGCGCATGCGCTGACGCTGAGCTACCTGAAGGGCATTGGCTGCACCCGTGCAGGCGTGTTGGAAACGACGTTTACCGAAGAGACAGAGACGGATCTGTTCGGTGAGCAGGCAGTGCTGTGCGGCGGCGTATCGGCGTTGATCAAGGCGGGCTTTGAGACCCTGACCGAGGCTGGCTATCAGCCGGAGTCAGCGTACTTTGAGGTTCTGCACGAGCTGAAGCTGATTGTGGACCTGATCTATCGCGGCGGTCTGGCGTACATGCGCTACTCGATTTCGGACACGGCGGAGTGGGGCGACTATGTCTCCGGCCCGCGTGTGATCAACGAGGAGAGCAAGAAGGCGATGAAGGGGATCCTGAAGGACATTCAGGACGGCACCTTCGCCAAGCGGTTCCTGGCGGACCAGGCGAATGGCCGCAAGGAGTTCCAGGCATTCCGTGACGCGGAAGCGGCGCACCCGATCGAGATCATCGGCAAGACACTGCGTGCTTCGATGCCGTTCCTGGATCCGGTTACGGTGGAAGAAGTGGCCAAGAACCGGTAGGGGAGAGCTTACTGCGAAGGGAAGGCCCGACAGCTTTGCTGCCGGGCTTTTCGTTTGGCGCATAATGGAAATCGAACTCAAGCGGAGGCTCACGTGCGATTTGTCGCGCTCGCTCTTTTCTACCTCATTGCCTACGGGCCGATGTCTGCGCAGGAGGGCTGCGCCAGGATCCATGGCCGCGCAAATTTCTATGGTTGAGACGGCCAACTCCGCATCTGGCATATTGGCACGCACCACGAATATGAACCCGACGAGTCCACAGAGGGACAAGTCCTCGATTGGCTCGTTGCGGGCGTTAAGCGCTCAGAGCAACAGAATTATGCCACTCCAGCATCTGCCGTATATCTCTACGCCGATTTCGTGGTCTGCCCCACCGAACCATTCAAGCAAGGGTCTGTCCAAGAGGCTAAGGTAAAGTCCGCCACGCGACGCCGCTACGTCCTCCTGTACTAAACCCAAACCAAACAGCCGCCTGCTGTGCGTTTCTCAATGCTGAAACGTACAGGAGGCGGCTGTTTTTGGGGTTGCTGGGGCGGTCGGTTTAGTGGCTGTCGCCGTCGTGGTCTACGTCGGCGGCGGAGGCGGCTTTTCCTGCGGAGCTGATGCTGACTGTGTCGGGTTGAAGGGTGGCCGACTGGGTGGGAGCGGGCGCGGGAGCCAGCTTGGCGACCTCTGCCATTCCTTGTGTTGCTTGCTGTGCGCTTGCGCTGCTGAGTGCTTGAATGCTCATGGGCAATCCTCCTAGTGGTGCCCGATCTCGTCAACCAGGCCTGTTCTCTGTATCGGCCTAAGAATGCAGCGCGCCAGTGTGAGGCGGGTTTATGACGAAAGATTCATGGCCTTTGCGAGGAAACCAAAAGGCGGTGGTGTGCGTATCCAGTGCAGCGGCTGTTCCCGAGTTTGTCGGCCGCTGGAGAAATCCACCGCAGATTGAAATGTCTCGACAAAGCTCCATTACACTTGAAATGTGGCCGCGAGGGGCCGCTGCCGATGCCGACTCCGATACCTGCCGCGTTGATTCCTGAGATTCCGTCGCCGGTGTGCGCGATTGTGGATGCGTTGGACCGGATTACGCCGCTGCACGGGCTGCCGGAAGAAGACCGGCTGTGGCTGGCCGAGCGTGGGCTTGAGATTCGCGCGAAGGCGGGAGAAATTCTGTTTGAAGAGGGCCAGCCGGCCGAGCAGATGATGCTGATTTTGAAGGGCGAGATCCATGTGCGTCGGCAGCGGACGGGGCCGATGACGCTGTTTGTCGGGCGGGCTGGACAGATGACGGGTTTGCTGCCGTACTCGCGGATGGTGGGGTACGGGGGGCAGGGGTTCGCGGCGCAGGATGTTTGGGCGCTGCTGTTTCACAAGTCGCTGTTTGCGGAGATGCTGCGGGCGATTCCGAGCTTTGGCCAGCGTGTTGTATCGACACTGCTGGACCGAGTGCGGGAGGTGACGCGGATTGAGCAGCAGAGCGAGAAGCTGACGGCACTGGGCAAGCTGGCGGCTAACCTGGCGCATGAGCTGAACAATCCGTCGTCGGCAGCACAGCGGGCTGCGGCGGGGATTTTGACAGAGCTGCGCAGTGCGAGCGATGGGCGTTACCGGCTGGTGGGGCTGTGTTTGAGTCCGGAGCAGGTGCGGGCGGCGCAGAGTTGGGAGCGCGAGGTGCGGGCGCGGGCGCAGTTGCTTTCCATGGCGATGAGCGACCAGGTGACGATTGCCGCGCGGGAAGATGCGATTGGGGCCTGGATGGCGACGCATGGGCTGGCCGAGGCGTGGCAGATTGCGCCGGAGCTGGCAGAGCTGGGGGTGGAGGTGGCGGATCTGGAACCGCTGGTGGAGTTCCTGCCGCCAGAGGCGATCCATACGGTGCTGGGCCAGTTTGCGTCGGCGTTGCGAGCGGAGAATTATGCGCAGGCTATGCTGAACTCGACGAGCCGGATATTTGACCTGATCAGCGCGATCAAGACGTACTCGTACATGGACCGTGCGCCGATTTTGGAGGTGGATATTCCGGCGGGACTGGAAGCGACGGTGCAGATGCTGCAGTCGCGGCTGGCGGGGGTGGAGATTCGGCGGGAGTACGATGCGGAGCTGCCGACTATAAGCGCTTATGGGTCAGAGCTAAACCAGGTGTGGACGGCGATATTGGAGAATGCGCTGGATGCGCTGGAGCGGGACGGGACGGCGAAGCGGATTCGTCTGGTATGCCGGCAGGAAGTGTCGATGCTGGTTGTGGAGATTTGGGACAACGGGCCGGGGATTCCGGCGGAGCTGTTGGACAGGATCTTTGAGCCGTTCTTTACGACCAAGGCGCCTGGGCATGGGCTTGGGTTGTCACTGGACAACGCGATGCGGATTGTGCGGAAGCATCGGGGACAGTTGAGCGCGCACTCCGAGGATGGGTGGACGGGGTTCCGGGTGCGGCTGCCAATGGATCAGTTGCAGGCGTATTGAGCGGCCACCTGCGGTGGGGCAGACGCCTTTGGCGGGGTCGGATGACAGTGGCCAGGTAGAGTCGGGGCCTCAGGGCATCGCGCCCCTCGGTTTTACGACATTTGTGCGGGTGAAAGCCTGGGGTTAAAACCCCAGGCTTTCACCCCGCCAACGAAGACCTGTTGTCGGGGGCCCCGAACTACCTCCGGGATCGAGCTTTGCTCGATTGCATTTTTTGTGGTGGTGGACGGGAGATTGGTCACTCCCATCCATGCCCCGCAAAGAACGCGGGGCATGGATGGGGCACCGGGTGGGTGAGGACGAAGGGAAGAACAAAACTGTGAGGATCGGTGTGAGCTAGCTGAAGAGGTCTTTCATTTTGGCTAGCATGTTGCGGGAGTGGGGTTTGTTCTCCACGGTCATGCTGTCCTGGAGCTGGCGGACTAGCTCGCGCTGGGTTCGGCTGAGCTTTTTGGGAGTTTGGACGAGGACCTGGACGACGAGGTCGCCGCGACCGTGGTCGTTGAGGTGGGGTACGCCCTTGTTGCGGACACGGAACTCCTTGCCGCTCTGTGTGCCTTCCGGGATGCGGACTGTGACATCGCCGTCGAGGCCAGGGATGTCGATTTCCGCGCCGAGAGCCGCCTGGGGGAAGCTGATGGGGATGACGCAATGGAGGTCGTTGCCGTCGCGCTCAAAGAAGTCGTGGGCTTTGACGGTGAGTACGACGTAGAGGTCGCCGCGTGGACCGCCGAAGCGGCCTGCTTCGCCCTCGCCGGAGTAGCGGATGCGGGTGCCGTCTTCGACGCCGGCGGGGACCTTGACTTTCATCGCGAACTCGCGGATGACGCGTGTTTCTCCGTGGCAGGTGGAGCAGGGGTCAGTAATGATCGAGCCGGTGCCGGCGCAGTTGGAGCAGGTGCGGGCAACGGAGAAGAATCCCTGTTGGTAGCGGACCTGTCCGCGGCCCTGGCACTGGGGGCAGGTAGTGGGGCCGCGGCCGGAGGTGGTGCCGACGCCACGGCAGCCGGAGCAGGTTTCACGGCGGCGGACCTTGACCTCAGTCTCTTTGCCGAAGACGGCTTCTTCAAACTCGATGGTGATGTCGAAGCGGAGATCCTCTCCACGCTGGACGCGCGGTGCGCCACGACGTCCGCTGCCACCGCCGAACATTTCGCCGAAGAGATCGCCGAAGATGTCGCTGATGTCGGTTGCACCAGCGAACGGGCCACTGGCGCCGCCAAAGCCGGAGCTGGTGGAGGCATGGCCGTAGCGGTCGTAGGCGGCGCGCTTGTCGCCGTCGCTGAGCACGCCGTAGGCTTCGCTGGCCTCTTTGAAGCGCTCTTCCGCTGACGCATCGCCGGGGTTGCGATCGGGGTGATACTTCATCGCCAGCTTGCGATATGCGGTTTTCAGTTCTGCTTCGCTTGCGTCCCGGGAAACCCCGAGGACTTCGTAATAGTCTGCTTTGCTCACACTCGTCCTGGACACGTTTTGGTCAACACTCTCGTTTTCGATGTTACATGGGTGGCTTAGGGTTCAGAGGTGAGATTCAGGAACCCCAAGAAGCATCCCTCAGGGGCTAAAGCCCTTCGTTTCTTTTCAGCATTTGCGGCACGACTAAAGTCGTGCCCTTTCAAAACGCGTCTTTCACCTCGGGCTATCAGGCTTCAGCCTGTTTGGGGTTGGATACGATGCGCACCATGGCGGGGCGGAGAAGCTTGTCGCGGAGTTTGTAGCCACGGCGGATCTCATCGGCGACGGAATGGTCGGGCAGGTCGGTGCGCTCGACGGAGCCGAGGGCCTCATGAACGCGGGGGTCAAAGGGCTCGCCGACAGTGGGGACGGGCTGCACGTTGAGGCCACGGAGGACCTCGTCCATCTGTTTGACGATGAGTTCGACGCCCTGGCGGAGCTGCTCTGCGCTGGCGTTTGCACCTAGGGCGAGGGTGAAGTTGTCGAGCACGGGGAGGAACTGCTCGACGACGTTGGCGGTGGCGTAGTCGCGGAAGTCGGCTTTTTCGCGCTCCTGGCGCTTGCGGGCGTTGTCAAACTCTGCCTGCAGACGGGCGAGGCGGTCGAGGAGCTGGTCGCGCTCGGCCTGGAGGGCGGCATAGGCCTCGGCAGGCACAGGTGGGTCGACGGGTGCCGGTGCATCCTGCTGGGCATCCGCGAGAGGTTCTGCGACTGCTACACCGTCAGCGTCGGCCGCTGGGGCTACGCCATACTCAATTTCCTTTTCGTTCATAGTTCTCCGTCTCATGATCCTCACATCCGGCAAGGGACGTCTGTCCTGTTGCCGCGGGAAAGCTTTGTGGTTGTTGCTGGAAGTGCTGTCCGCACACCCAGCAGAACACACTGGCAAAAAGATGTACGGCCACTAATGCACAGGCCCCTCAAGGACACGCTCGGAGAGGCGCGCGATATAGCCGACGGCCTGCATGAGCTCCTGGTATTGAATGCGTGTGGGGGCGATTACGGCGACGGTGCCCATGCTCTCCGCGCCGAAGCGGGCTGGAGCGCCGATGAGGACGAGGTCCTGCATGGCGGGCATGGCGTCTTCGAGTCCTACGACGACGCGGACCTCGTGCTGGCGGGCGTCGACGTAGGCGTTGAGCAGCTCGATGAGCCGCTGTTTGGCTTCGAGGGCGATGAGCATCTGGCGCAGGCGTTCGCGGTCGAGCTCGCCGGCGAGCAGGTTGGCCATGCCTTCCATGTAGATGGTGGGGCCGAGGCCGTCGCTGGCGAGGGCACCCTGGCGGCAGAGTTGTTCGATGGCCTGGAGGCGGCGGTCGTACTCCTGTCGTTCGGATTCTGCGCGGCGGGCGACCTCCTGACGGATGCGGTCGAGAGGCCAACCACGGAAGTTTTCGTTGAGATAGCGGGCGGCGAGTTCGAGCTGGTCATAGGTGAGTTCATTGGCCATGGCCAAGACGCGGTCCTGTACGGCGCCGGCTCGGGTGACGAGGACGGCGAGGACGCGGCCGGCTGCGAGGCGGGAGAAGTGGATATGCTCCAGGATCTGCTGGGTGGTGGAAGAGGCGAGGGCTACACCGAGACCGCTGGAAATGAGGGCGAGGACGTGGGAGGTGCGCTCGAGGTACTGCTGGGGCGAGGCGACGCCGGAGAAGCTGTCATCGATTTGCTCGCGCCGTTCGTCGCTGAGCTGGGCGGCAGCGAGGCCGGAAGCGGAGCGGGAGGAGTTCTGGAGCTGGGCGACGTGATAGCGGAAGGCCTGGGGAGTGGGGACGCGCCCGGCCGAGGTGTGGGGTTGGTCGAGGAGGCCGGTTTCGTCGAGGGCAGCCATGACGTTACGGATAGTGGCGGAGCTGAGTCCGTCTTTGTTGTGGAGGAAGCGAGCGACTGCCTGGGACGACACCGGTTCCCCGGTGGCGATGTAGAGCTGAATGATGGCCGTGAGCACCAGGCGCTCGCGGGCACCGATGCGGAACTCGACTCGCTCTTGCATGGTTTGGCTGACCTCAGCGCAAGTGTTTGATTTTCTTGCACTTGCTCTCGACAAAACGGGCCTGATACCCCACTGTCATTCTAGGGGTCTGTTGGGGTCGTGTCAAGAATGGCCGATTGGGAGGGAAGGGATGGGTTTTGGTGTGGGCGGGGTTGAGGGGGTATAACTTGCTGTGCTGCGAAAACAGACTCCGCCTGACTACCGTAATCCTCACGGGAATTTAGCCAGGGACGGGAGCGAGAGCGGCGTTCTGGAGGATTTTGTGAAACTACCCGGCATTTTATCGTTGGTGGCCTTTGCCATGATTGCGTCGATCTCACTTTGTGCTCAAACAGCGCCCCAGAAGGCCAGTGACACCACGGCAAACGGCTACCAGAAGCGGTGGTGGAAAGAGGCCGTGGTGTACCAGATCTATCCCCGGAGTTTTCAGGACTCGAACGGGGACGGGATTGGGGACCTGCCGGGGATTACCAAGCGGCTGGACTACCTGCAGCAGCTGGGAGTGAATGTGATCTGGCTTTCGCCGCACTACGACTCGCCGAACGCGGATAACGGGTACGACATTCGCGACTACGAGAAGGTGATGCCGGAGTTTGGGACGATGGCGGACTTTGACGCGCTGCTGAAAGGCATCAAGCAGCGGCATATGCGTCTGATTCTGGACCTGGTGGTGAACCACTCAAGCGACGAGCATCGGTGGTTTGTGGAGAGCAGGAAGTCGAAGGACAATCCGTTCCGGGATTACTACATTTGGAAGCCGGGGAAGGACGGGCACGAGCCAAACAACTGGACGAGTTTTTTCAGCGGATCGGCGTGGAAGAAAGACGACCAGACGGGGGAGTACTATCTGCACTATTTTGCGGAGAAGCAGCCGGATTTGAACTGGGAGAATCCGAAGCTGCGGCAGGAAGTGTACGGGCTGATGAAGTTCTGGCTGGACAAGGGAGTCGACGGTTTCCGAATGGACGTGATTCCGTTTGTTTCGAAAGACCAGGCCTTTGCCGACCTGACGCCGGAGCAGTTGAAGCACCCGGAGTTTACGTATGCAATGGGGCCGCGGCTGCACGAGTATCTGCAGGAGATGAACCGCGAGGTGCTGCAAAAGTACGACGTGATGACGGTGGGCGAGGCGTTTGGAGTGACGGCGGACCAGACCGGGACGCTGGTGGACGAGCGGCGCAAGGAACTGAACATGGTTTTCCAGTTTGACGCGGTGCGGCTGGACCAGGATAACGGGGTACCGAGGAAGTGGACGCTGCCGGAGTTGAAGGCGATTTACACACGGCAGGACGCACAACTGGGGCAGCACGCGTGGAACACGATTTTCCTGTCGAACCATGACAATCCGCGGCTGGTTTCGAGCTTTGGGGACGACTCGGAGGCGTACCGGGTGAGGTCTGCGAAGCTGCTGGCGACGATGCTGCTGACTCTGAAGGGGACGCCGTTTATCTACCAAGGCGACGAACTAGGAATGACCAATTACCCGTTCAAGACGGTGGAGGATTTCGACGTTATTCAGGTGAAGAACTACTGGAAGTCGATGGTGGCGACGGGCAAGGTTCCGGCGGAGGCATTTCTGGCGGCGGTGCGGAAGACGGGGCGGGACAATGCGCGGACTCCGATGCAGTGGGAAAGGGGCGCGAACGGTGGGTTTACGACGGCGGCGAAGCCGTGGCTGGCGGTGAATCCGAACTACACGACGGTGAATGCGAAGGAAGAGCTGGCGTACCAAGGTTCGGTGTACCACTACTACAAGCGGATGATCGCGCTGCGGCAAAGGACGCCGGCGCTGGTGTATGGGGATTTCAAGGATCTGGACCCTGCAAGCAAGGATGTGTTTGCATATACGCGGGTGCTGGGTGACGAGCGATACCTGGTGGTGCTGAACTTTACCGGCAATCCGATGAGCTATGAGCTGCCGGGCGGGATGACGGCGGGCCGGGTGGTGATGACGAACCTGGCGTGGGCGAAGGGCGGCAATACGCTGCAGCTGGGGCCATGGGAGGCGCGGGTGTACCGGCAGTAAGCCCGGGGCATGATGCGGGCTGGCCGATTGGTTTATCTTCATAGACATGGAACAGCATGGTTTGGCTATGGTCTGTGCGGCTCGGCGAGGGGCCTCAATCTCAGCCTATTTGCGCGGCATGGTCGTTTGTGCGGTGATGGTGCTGGTGGGAAGTTGCGCAGCGGTTGGGCAGTCGGCGGGGATGCCGGCTGAGGGCGACTGGCGCGCGGATTTGCTGGCGTGGCGGGCGAAGCAGGCGGCGGATTTGTCGGGTCCGGAGGGGTGGTTGTCGCTGGTTGCGCTGGGTTGGCTGCAGCCGGGGGAGAACTCAATTGGGCTGGCGGCAGACAACCGGCTACGGCTGGCGGGCCATGTTCCAGAGCATCTGGCGATCCTGGTGGTGGACGGAAATCATCTGACGCTGAAGGCGCCTTCGGGCGGGTTTCCGGCGGAGTTGCGGGTGGACAGCCAGTTGCCGGTGGAAGGGCCGATCCGGGCGGATGACGAGAAGGCGAGCGTGCTGGCGACGGAGAATCTGCGGCTGGTGGTGCTGCACCGGGGCGACCGGTATGCGCTGCGGGTGAAGGATGCGGATTCGCCAACGCGGAGCGGGTTCAAAGGGCTGCACTGGTATGCTCCGGAGGCGCGGTACCGGTTGACGGCGAAGTGGATACCGTTTGCGCCGCCGCATACGGAGCAGGTTCCGACGGCGATTGGGACGACGCTGGCGTTGACGGCTCCTGGGCTGGCGGAGGTGACGATCGACGGGAAGACCGTGCAGTTGGAGCCGGTGCTGGAGTCGGCGGACAGCAACCAGCTTTTCTTTATTTTGCGGGACGCGACGAGCCACACGACGACGTATGAGGCGTCGCGGTTCCTGTATACGGGGCTGCCGGACCATGGGCTGGACCAGCCGGGAACACTGCTGATTGACTTTAACCGGCTGGAGAATCCGCCGTGCGCGTATACGCCGTATGCGACGTGCCCGCTGCCACCCTATATCAATCGGCTGGCGATTTCGATTCCGGCTGGGGAGCAGCGGTATAGCCACTAGAACGCACCATCTCAGACTTCCATCACACCGACAAGGCAAGACGACACAAGCGCAGACTCATTCGACGGCTCATCCAATGGCTCATCTCTCTGGGCATCAGCGCCCTGCTTTTCGCAGGTTGCTACGGGTGTGGAAGAACGGCAGACTGTTACCCTGGGCAAGTAGACGGGCAGTGCGGCTTGAGTTCGTTTGCGGGTATATTGTCCGGCTTATTCTTCGCAATCCTAGTGCAGGTCATCACTTTTGCAATCTTCCTGATTGCAGCCATCATGCGAGTCCTGAGGCTCCGCACTCTCCGAAAAGCGAGATCTCTCCGAGCCGAGGCTTCCAGCCCCTGAATTTAACCCGTCCGGTGCTCCAGGTCCCGCCATTGGGACTTGGAAGACCCGCAGTCCCGCGCGAAAAACAAAAGCGCCGCAGGGAATCCCCACTGCGCTTTCAAATCAAAAACAATCTTCCAAACTACCCTAATCCACCTAAGAGCTGACAGCTAGCTGATTTCGAGGACGTCGGTGGCTTTGGCTGCGGCTTCTTCGGCGCGGAGGATGACCTGGCGAGCGATGGCGTAGAACTCGGCCGCTTCGGTGGAGTCCGGGCCGGCGAGTGCTACGGGCATGCCTCGGTCGCCGCCCTCGCGGATGGCCGGGACGAGCTCGATGGAGCCGAGGAATGGGACGTTGAACTGAGCCGACATCCGCTCTGCGCCGCCCTTGGAGAAGATGTCGATGATCTCGCTGCAATGGGGGCAGGTGAAGTGGCTCATGTTCTCTACGATGCCGAGGACTTCGACGTTCACCTGGGCGAACATTTCGAGTGCCTTGCGGGCGTCCTGCAGGGCCACGTCGCTGGGGGTGGAGACGACGATTGCGCCGGTGAGGGGCACGGTCTGGACGAGGGAGATGACGACATCGCCGGTGCCGGGAGGCAGATCGACGATGAGGTAGTCGAGCTCGCCCCAGTCGACCTGTTGGAGAAACTGGCGGATGATCTGGTGGAGCATGGGGCCGCGCATGACCAGGGGCTTATCGCCGGGGGAGATGTAGCCGATGGAGATTGTCTTAACGCCGTGAGCGATGTTCGGCTGGATCCGGTTGTCTGCGCCGACGACGGGCTGGCGGCTGGTGCCCATCATGAGGGGGATGTTGGGGCCGTAGATGTCGGCGTCAATGAGGCCGACCTTGTGGCCGAGACGGGCGAGTGCGATGGCCAGGTTGACGGCGACGGTGGTTTTGCCGACGCCGCCCTTGCCGGAGCCGACTGCGATGATTTTGCCGACGCCGGGAAGCGGAAGCGGCGCGGGAGGGACGGAGTGTGCGTGACCGGTGTGACCCATTTGGTTGTTTACCTCAAATTCATTGTGTCTATGGTTGGATGCTTCTGAGAACGAGATTTCTTCAGGGGATTTAGTTTCGGCCGGGGCGAACGCTGCCCTCGGCGGGGGGTTCGAGACGAGCTAGCTTGCGGCGTTCCGACTCTGCCTCACGATTTCCGCGGCGGCGGAGCGCGCCCTCAAAGCGGCGGAGTTCGTCTTCGCTTTCCGGAACGACTTCCGGGACGCGGACGCGCTTCCCTCCAGCGTCGATGGCGACAAAGACCAGGTAGGCGCTGGCGACGTGGCGGTACTGGCCGAGCTTGGTGTTCTCCGCCCAGACCTTGACGCCGACATCCATGGAGGATGAAAAGGCGCGGTTGACGCTGGACTTGAGGGTGAGCAGGTCGCCGACAAAGACGGGCTGGATGAAGTCAATGTGGTCCATGGCGGCGGTGACGACGTGGCTGCGGGAGTGGCGATAGGCGGCCATGGCTCCGACGAGATCGATGAAGTGCATGAGGCGTCCGCCGAGGAGGCTGCCGAGGGTATTGGTGTCGTTGGGCAGGATGAGCTCGGTCATCTCGGACTGGGATTCGGAGACGGTTCTGGGTTTCAACACAAAGGAAGCCTGCTGCTCAGCCATTACTTTGCCTACCTTTTCTTGCCTGCCGCCGTGGGCAGAGGTTTCAATTGCCGTGCCCGGTGACAGCCAGTGCGAGGCCGGGGTACCCGGTAGAATGAGGACGAGCGAAGAGAACCGCCTCAACCAGTTTCAGCAATTGCCCTCGATTAGGCAAATGCAACGTTGCGCAGGCTGAAACCGGGGCTTCCCAAATTGCCGCAGAACGGCCGAGGAACAGGGAGACGATGGACAGAATTGCAGGCTTCAAGGAGATTCTCGCCGTGGACCCGGGCAACACATTTGCGCGGTACGGGCTGGCGATGGAGTATGTGAGCCGGGGCGATGTGGCGACAGGGCTGGCGGAGTTTGACGCGCTGATTGAGGCGAATCCGGACTACACGGCGGCGTACTTTATGGCGGCGCAGACCTTGGCCGCGGCGAGCCGTGAGACGGAGGCGATTGCGCGGCTGAAGGACGGCATTGCGAGCGCGCGACGGACGGGCAACAGCCATGCGCAGGGAGAGATGCAGGCTATGCTGGATGAGTTGGACCGGTAACGCCCCAATCTCGTCGCCCATCCCTGCCAAACCACCGCGATCACGGCGAAGACCAGCTGACTTGCGGCCCCTGTTCAACGTTCCCGGATGATGAACCGGAAGCGAATTGCTTCGAGCTTGTCGCCGGCCAGTCCCGCCAACTCCGCTTCCGAAATACGTCCGGTCTGCAGCAGGACGGTGAAGACCAAAACCAGCACGGAGTAGCGGTAGTCGTAATCGCGATCAATCTGGCGACGCCGCTCGCCAAGCCACTCCTCCAGATCCCAAAGTTCGGCAGGGCTGGTCATCCGCGTCACGCGCTCCTTGGTCTCGCGAAGAAGACCATCCAGTTCGCGTTCAAGAGCCTGCTCAAACACCCGCCGGGCAATCGCCTTCTCCGCCGGACTCCATTTCCATTCCCGCATTCCACGGGATGAACCGAATGACTGTGCAGTGGCCATCCTCAACTCCTCCTGGGCGGCATTCTAACTCCTAAAATGTCGGAAATGGCAGCCAATCCGCTCGCTTACCCCGCCGGCTCCGCTGCCTACGGCAGCAGCGCGGCGGCGGGCAGGGTGACGGTGCCCATGCGGCCGGAGTTGCCGTCAACTACGATGAGGCGGACGGATCCGAGGCGCGAGGCGACCGAGACGGGGCGGGAGTAGGGGATGCCGGCGGGCATGGCGGAGTCGTACGTGGCCTGCTTGAGGCGGAGGCGGAGCGTGTCGCCGGAGACCTCGGCCTTTTGCGTGGCGTCGTTGCGCTGGGCGATGAAGATGTAGAGGTCGTCGGTCCAGCGCGGGGACTTGCCGGCGGTGTCCTGCTTGAAGTCGAGGTCCTTGAAGGTGATGCGCAGGTTGGCGGTGGCGGGGCCGGTTTTGTCGGCGGCGGGCGCGGCTTCCGCGGTGAGGCCGATGCCAGTGAGATCCTGCGGAGTCCAGACGGCCTGCTGAAAGCGCTCGCGGTTGCCGACCGACTCCTCGGTGTAGAGGTAGCCGGAGCGGTAACGGAGCTTGAGATCTTTGCGGCCGGGGACTTTGACGACCAGTGCGTGGAATTTGCCGTCGGCGACGGTGTCGGGGGAGAAGCCGATTTCGTAGAGCGCGTCGGAGTCCTGCTGGATGCTGGAGAGCGATGCGGCGAGGTCCGCGCCCTTGCGGAAGGTGCGTCCGCCGGTCATTTCGGCGAGTTCGCGGACTGGGCCCTGGATGCCGCGGAGATCCTGCTGCATCTGGCCCTGATCGCGGCCTGAGGCACCGTTGCGGCCGGAAGTTCCACCTCCCAGTGTTGCATTGTCGGCGGCGGCCTGGTTGAGCTGGACGTTGCGGTTTTCAAGCGAAGCGTCGATTTGGCCGCCCTCCAGTTGCGAGGCATCAACGGCGTAGAGGGCGATGTGCGCGGCGTTGAGCTGCTCGCGGGTGCGGGCGATGACGCTTTCGAGGTAATTCGGGCCCTTTTCCATGCCGACGGCCTGGTCGCCGTGATCGGCCAGGGCCGAGTCGCCGGAGATCCAAGCGAGGCTTTTGTGTCCGGGAACGGGGCCGAAGTGGCGGGCCAGAGTCATCATGCCTTCCAGAGCCTGGCGGAGGGGATTGTCGCCCATCTGGCGAAGCTCGGGGTCGGTGGTCTGCTGGGTGTCGGGGGTCTCGGTGTAGTTGCCGTTGACGCTGTTGAGGTCCTGCGCGCTGTGGACGGTGTCAAACTGCTGGCGGTCGCGCTTGTCGAGCTCCTGGGCCTGGGAGATAGCGGCGGCGGTGGGACGCCAGGCCTTGAGCTTGGCGATGAGCAGAGGGTGGTCCTGGGTGACGTCCTGAATGACGTGGAAGCCGTGCTCGCCGATGGAGTAGAGGGCGACGCGGGCGTTGGGGCGGGTGGCGGCGATGAAGCGGAGGACCTGGTCGCGGGACCAGTTGAGGTCGTGAAAGGGCAAGTGGCTCTCGTCGAGCAGGATGATGAGCAGGTCGGGCGCACTCTGGATGGTGACCATGGTGGGCGCGGTGTTGGTAAATGTCTCGGTGTCAACTGTGGGTGCGGGCGCGGTCTGCACCTCGGCCGACAGGCCCGAGCCGACGTGGCGGAAGGCCTGGAGCGACTGCTTGCGACCGTTGTCGTAGATTTCGATTTCGGAGGGCTTGAGGTCGGTGACCGGCTTGTTGTGTTTGTCGAGGGCGAGCAGGCTGACGTCGACGGTGCGGGTAGTGACGCGGAGGGTGAAATCGCCGCCTTTGCCGGTGTTGGTGGCCGAGTCACCTTTATCCCACGGGGTGCCTTCGACGGCGCGGACGAGCAGTTCCTGGTCTTCGGCGGCTTGAGCTTCGCTGACTGGCGGTGGAGCGGCGGCTGGGACTGCTGTCGGGGCAGGTGGGTTGACGGCGGCGAAGGCGGCAGGCGGTGTTGCGGAAGAGGGTGCTGGAGCGGGTGGGGCTGGCGTGGGCTGGGTGGACGCGCTGACGGCTGTGGTGCTCTTCCCTGCCCTCGTCTGCGACTCCGGGAAGGATTCGGTGCCGGGGGCGATGTCGGTGAGCAGAGTGGCTTCCGAGCCGAAGCGGTGGTAGTCGGTAAAGGCAACTTCGTTGACCTGGACGAGGGGCAGCTCCTTGACCTGGCTGACTGCGCCGTTGTCGTAGCCGGGTGAGGAGGTGGAGGCGGTGACGCTGCGGACCGGGCAGAGGTAGCTGTTGTCGCCAATGGAGACGGGGCCGTAGTCGACCATCATGGCGCCCTGCTGGATGGGGTCTTCGGGCTTGAGTTCAAGGATGAGGGTGATGCGGAGGATGGATCCGGTGTCGGGGTCGACGGTGAGGCGGCCGTGATAGCCGGCGATCTGGCGGATGAGGGCGGGGTCGGCCTTGTCCCGGGAAGATTGCGCGGCGGCGCCGTTGGCGCGGCGTCCGCCGGAGTTGGGGCGATAGCTGCCGTTGACGGCATCGGTTTCGCGGGCGCAACAGTACTGGATGGTGTAGTGGGAGTTGGCGCGGTCGACGGCGAAGTGGAAGACGGCGGCCTGCTTGCCGTTGAGCTGCTCCCAGCGATCCCAGGCGAGCTTGCCCTTGGCGGCGTCGACGAGGACGATGCCGAGGATGGGGCCAAATTCGCCCCAGGAGTTCATGCCTCCGCTGGCGGTACGGAGTGGGGCAACGGCGGTGATGCTGCCTCCCATCGCTACGGGCATGGCGGCAGTAGCGGCTTGAGTTGGGGCTGTCTGGACGGGCGGCTTCGCGGTCTTTGCCGGGGCGGAGGGATCGTCGGTTTCCTTGCCATCGCGGAAGGTGACCATGCTTTCCGATGTTCCGGTGAAGTGGAGTCCGGCGCGGACAGGCCATGAGCCCTGCTCGAGGACCTGGGGCGAGTCGTCGAAGTGTGTGGTGGCGCGGGTGGCGAGGAAGTTGGGCAGGCTGGGCATGGTGCGCGCCACGTAATGGATCGTTTGGGCGAGGATGCGCTTTTGGGTGGCGAGGTCGGGTGCGGGGGTGGTGGGGAGGATGGCCGGCTCCAGAAAAACGGCCTGGTCGGCGAGGGCGCGGAGGGATTCAGCGGATTTGGGCCCAGGCAGGACGGCGGTGAGCTGCTGGAGCTGCGCGTCGGTGAGGGGCGCCATGAGTTCGAGCTCCGAGAGAGCGCGGACTACCGATGCATCGCTGCGATGGGCGGAGTCGGCGAGGAGTTGGGCGAGTTGGTCGGGAGTGACTTTGCGTGCGGCCTGAGCGCAGACCGCGGATGCCAGTAGAATGACCAGGATTGCTGAACGCCAACGCATTGCCGTATCTCCGCTTTTTCGCACGCAACGACTGTACAGGTGCAGGGATGGGACAGGCAAATGGATGGTGGGGTTAGGGGAAAATCGGTTTTTCTTGAGGGAGTTCGCAGCTACGGCCATCCACCGGGTCATTGCCCACATACGCATACAGGTTCAGCGACTGCGGATTGGTCAGCGTCGCATACGGCACGGCGCTGGCCCCCGCCGTCCAGTCCGCACTCATCCACCGGCCCCACTGCGAGCTGAGATACCGCGCCCCGAAATCGTCCAGCCCCGACTCCCCATCCCTTGGCTTACCCGTCAGGAAATCCGGACTCGCCACCGTGCAACCGCCCGTCGTCATCGCATTATCCCCAAAGGGCTGGCTCGTTGCCGACTGGCAAATCGCCCCGGCCATGCTGCTCCGCGCCCGCTCCGTACCCAGCCAGTCCGCGTGCACAAACACCACTCCCGCCGCGTTGACCGTGGCCAAATGGTGCCCGCCCAGCATCACCTCGCTGCGCTTCCACGTCGCTCCGTTCACCTCGTCCAGCACAGCGCCTCCCGTATTCACCGCCGGGGGCCTCTGTCCCACCGCAGGCTTTAGTCGAAGACGACGGTTTTGTTGCCGTAGCAGAGAATGCGGTGCTCGAGGTGCCAGCGGACGGCGCGGGAGAGGACGATGCGTTCGAGGTCGCGGCCACGGGCTACGAGGTCTTCGACCTGGTCGCGGTGGGAGATGCGGGCCACGTCCTGCTCGATGATGGGGCCGTCGTCGAGGACTTCGGTGACGTAGTGGGAGGTGGCTCCGATGAGCTTGACGCCGCGTGCGTGGGCGGCGTGATAGGGGCGTGCGCCGATGAAGGCGGGCAGAAAGGAGTGATGGACGTTGATGATGGCGGCCGGGTAGCGGGTGACGAAGGCCGGGGTGAGGATCTGCATGTAGCGGGCGAGAACGACGAGTTCGATGCCGAGGCGGTCGAGCAGGGCCAGCTGCTCGGCTTCGGCCTGGACGCGGGTGGGCGGGGTGACGGGGATGAACTGGAAGGGGATGCCGTAGAAGGCGGCGAGGGGCTCGGCCGCGCGGTGGTTGGAGACGAGGACGGCGATTTCGCAGTTGAGCTCGCTGGCGCTGGAGCGTTGCAGGAGGTCGGCGACACAGTGCAGGTACTGGGAGCAGAAGAGGGCAACCTTGGGGCGCTCGGCGGTGCGGCGGAGGTGCCAGCGCATTTGGAGTTGCTGGGCGAGGGGAGCGAAGACGGCGCGGAAGCCGGCCAGTGGGTCGGGCTTGCTGCTTTGCGCGGGGTCAGTTGCGGTATCAGTTGGGGGGGCAGTTGGGGTATCCAGCGCCCACTCGACGCGCATGAAAAAGAGGCCCAGTTCGTGGTCCTGATGCTGGTCGGCATGGAGGATATTGGCTCCCTGCTCGAAGAGCAGTCCGGAGACGCGGGCCACCAGACCCTTCTGGTCGGGGCAGTCAATCAGCAGTACGGCGGTGTCTGTCATGCGCGGTGTCTTCAGGCTCCAGTGCGGGCTGCTTCCAGAGTAAACGACCGGGGCGAGGGGCAGGGTCGCAGCTGCGCCCTGCCAGCCAGCCAGCCTGGCAGGGCAGCGGCGTGCTCTTGCGGGAGCCGGCTGCAGCGTGGCCGGAACTAGGGCCGGCCCGCCGGCTGGCTGGGAGCGAGCTGCTGGCGGAGGCTGCCTGCGAGGTCGGCCATGACACGGAGCTTTTCGACTAGGGCGGCGGGAACCTCGCGCTCGGCGAGAGCCAGTTGCGAGTGGAGGAGAAGCCCGGCGACGGTCGACTTGAGCTCGCTTTCGATGGCGGCCGCGGCGGCGCGATGAGCCAGGGTTCGCTCCCGCTCGCGGCGGCTGAGCGCGGTGCGGATTTCGCGGGCCACGCGCTGCGCCCCGGAGAGGGCAAAGTTGACCTGAAGGGGGATGGCAAGGCCGGTGAGCTCCCATAGCTGGTCGGCTCCGGCCGGGTCAGAGTCAACGAGTGCCTCGTCGACGACCACCGCCGCGTACTCGGTGTGCTTGAGGGCGGCCACAGCGGCGCGTCGCCCGGCAGCTACTTCAAAGTCCATCCCTACCAACCCCTTCAATGCCGATGCGCAGTTCTGCGCGCCTTCCATACCCGTGACAAGCAATGCTTTCATGATTCCTGTCCTTCCCTGCCCCGCCTGAAGAGGCTGGGGCGACTGGGCTCCGGCGGAGGGAAGAGGGACAGCCCTCTCCCACGCGCCCGGAAGCGTTGAAACTTCTACGTCAGAATTGGCTTTGCGGGGAGGTCCGCTACTCGGCACTATTCGTCCTGCAGCGGGTCGTGGATGCCGTATTCCTTGAGCTTGCGGTAGAGCGTCGTTTTGCCGATGCCCAACAGGCGCGCGGCCAAGAGCTTGTCGCCGTTGAGGCTGCGGATGGCGCCCAGAATCGCGTCCCGCTCGAGATCCGCGAGGGGCTTGACGCCGGACGGCGAGAGCTCTTCGACGACCTCGGTGGGAGCCGCGGCACGATGTGCCGCGAGGCCCTGCTGCTGCAGCTGGGTGGGCAGGTCGCCCAGTTGCAGGACGGGCCCAGAGGAGAGCGCGCAGGCCCGCTCAATGGAGTTTTCGAGCTCGCGGATGTTGCCCGGCCAATCGTGCCGCATCATGGTGCGCAGGGCTTCGTCGGAGAGGATGAACTTCTTGGGCTGTCCCTTGGACATGCGGTCGAGGAAGTGGGCGGCGAGCAGCGGAATGTCTTCGCGGCGATCGCGCAGGGAGGGCAGGCGGAGGTTGACGACGTTGAGGCGGTAGAAGAGGTCCTTGCGGAAGGTTCCCTTTTCGACCATCTGTGCCAGGTCGCGGTTGGTGGCGGCCACGATGCGCGCCCGGATGGGCACGCGGTGGGTGGCGCCTACGGGGCGGACTTCTTTTTCCTGGAGGGCGCGCAGCAGCTTGGCCTGGAGATCGAGCGTCAGCTCGCCGATTTCGTCGAGGAAGACGGTGCCGCCTTCGGCCGAGACAAAGAGCCCGTCCTTGGACTTTACAGCGCCGGTGAAGGCTCCCTTGACGTAGCCGAAGAGCTCGCTCTCAATGAGGGTGGGTACCAGGGAGCCGCAATCGACGGGCAGAAACGGCTTGCTGGAGTTGGGCCCGTATGCGTGGATGGTGCGGGCGACGAGTTCCTTTCCGGTGCCGCTTTCGCCCAGCACCAGGACGGGATGGGTGCTCTGCGCGACCTTGGAGAGGATGCGGTAGAGCTTTTCCATCTCGGCGGAGCGGCCGACCATGGAGCCGAGGCCCTGGCTGGCGCGGAGACGCTCGCGGAGCAGACGGCTTTCGGCGTCGACCGAGACCTGCTCCGAGGCGCGGTCGAGCACGGTCGAGAGCTCATCGACGGTAAAGGGCTTGGTCATGTAGTCGCTGGCCCCGCAGCGCATGGCCTCGACTGCCATATTGACCGATGCGGAGCTGGTCATGGCAATGACGGCGGTTTCGGGATAGAGGAGGCGAATTTCCGCGACCAGCTCCAACCCCTGGCTGCCGGTGGCGGGCAGGTTGACGAGGAGGATGTCGGTGGCCCGGCCACGCAGGAGGCTGCGCGCCTGGGTCGTATCGCCGGTGGACTGAACGGCGTAACCCAGCTGGGCGGCAATCTCGGTGCATGCCGAGCGTACGGCGGCATCGGCATCGACGACCAGCAGATGGAGGCGGACTTTGCCGGTTTCTGTGGCGGGCAAAGCTGCGAAAAAGCCCGAGGGTGAGGGGGGATACTCCATAACCGTTGAGTGGAAGACTGTTTCGAGCATTGTAATTGCCTTTCTGTGACTGTGCCTGAATCCGTTACCTTGGTACCCTCTGCGGAGCCTGTGAGGAACTTCTGTTTACCGTTGTCGAAGCTGCTCAGGGGGCGCCGAATGAGGGAGTTGCCGAACTTGCAGGGAGAAGAGAGGCGATCTCAGCGCCGCAAGGGAAATTCCATGGTGAAGACAGCACCGATGACTTCTTCCGGCTGCCCGGTGGCTGCCAACCGAATGCCGCTCCGTGTTTCCCGAGCCGTATTGGCAGCCGGACTGGCAGCCAGGTTGGAGGCCCAGACCGAGCCAGCGGCGGCTGTGACCAGGGAGCGCACGATGGCCAGACCCAGGCCCTGGTGGCGGGCCGGCCAGGCGCTCTCTTCCGGCTCTAGACCGACGCGGGTTGAGTAACCGGGAGAGAAAACGGCCTCGAGGGAGTCCTCTGAGAGGCCGCAGCCGGAATCGGAGACGGTCAGGAGCATGGTTTCGGCGCGTTCCTCCAGTCCGATCTGGATATGCCCGCCGGATGGCATGGCCTCGGAGGCGTTCTTGACCAGGTTGACCATGATGCGGGTCAGATCTTCGCCCGCGAGGGCAATCGGCCTTGCGCCGCCGTCAAAATGCATTCCCAGCGTGATCCCCGGACCTGCCAGGGCGGAGAGCAGGTTTTTGTTGGCCAGCAGTTCCTCGGCGAGGTCGCGAACGGGCTCGGCCGCAGCCATCATGCGGTTGCGGTTGCGGCGGGCTAGAAACTCGACCCCGGCTGGGGTGGCTTCACCCATGATCCAGCCATCCTTGCCGGCTGGAGTGGCTCCCGCGGCCGGAGCCGGCGAAGTGAGGGCCTCCATCGAGCCTAGCCTCTGCATCAGGTTGCGGCAGGCCCCGGAGACAAGCCTCAGTTCACTGGCGTAGTGGAGGAATGTGGGTTCCAGGACCCCGGGCTCTTCCAGCAGGTCGCAGTAGAGATCGAGCGCGGCCATCATATTGCGCACGTCGTGGGTGAGGGTGGAGAGGCTGTCAGGGGCGGACAGCCTGAGGCCAGTTGGAACAGGCCCGCGGAGATGGCCCGCGGAGCGGGTGGCGAGCGATTTCCCAGGCAGAGTTTTCTCCGTCAGCTCGTTGCCCAGTCCGCCGGGAATCCAGCGGCGAATCGTTGTCTCGAGCCAGGGCAGCCGTCCTGTTGCCGCCCCGGCCTTCTGCACCCGGCCTTTTGCCCACGCACCCAACTCCGGTTCCTGCCATCCGTCCCCATGCATCATTGCCTTACCCTCCGGTTCTTTCTGCGTTGCCAAGCCTGATTGTCATGCAAGGGCTTGCTGCCTTGCCTTCGTGTCCCGTTCCTGCCCGCTTGAGGTCTGTTCCCATTTTGTCGATCTTGCCGGGTTCCGTTTCTGCCTTCTCTATTGCATCTGGTGTGCCAAACCAGGACGGATCTTCTAAAGCATTGATAAGGAATAACCTGCATATGCTTGCCGCGACTCCTGCCCCAGGGGGCGAGTTCCAGAATGATTCCCATTCTGGAACGGAAGGCAGTAAGCGCGAGGGATAAGCCTATTGTTTTCAATGCAAAGATTGATTCATCCCGAAATGGGCCGAGTTTTCCCGTTCCCGATACGGGAACGGAGGGGGACCAAACCGGTTCCAGGGCGGGAATGGGCCTGTTTGGGTCGGGGCTGGGTGGGATTTGGGGCGCTCCCGTACAATCTCCCTATGGCTTATCCTGCTTTTTTCCGTCCCGGCAACCGTGGTCTCGACCAGTTGCGGCCGTTGAATCTGATTCCCAACTTTGTGCGCACGGCGGAGGGATCGGTGCTGATTGAGGTGGAACACACCCGCGTGCTGTGCAATGCGACGATCGACACCGGGGTGCCGAGCTGGCTACGCAACTCGGGCCGGGGCTGGGTGACGGCGGAGTACGCGATGCTGCCGCGGTCGACGGTGACGCGGACGCCGCGCGAGAGCGAGCGGGGCAAGATTGGCGGGCGAACGCACGAGATTCAGCGGCTGATTGGCCGTAGTCTGCGATCTGTGGTGGACATGAAGGCTCTGGGCGAGCGCACGGTGATTCTGGACTGCGATGTGCTGCAGGCCGACGGGGGCACGCGGACGGCGGCCATTACCGGCGCGGCGGTGGCTTTAGCGATGGCTCTGGAGGCCCTGGTGAAGTCTGGCGCGTTGCCGAAGTCGCCGATGAAGCAGCTGATTGCGGCTACTTCAGTTGGCATTGTGCAGGGCACGCCGCTGCTGGACCTGTGCTACGAGGAAGATTCTCAGGCGGACGTGGACATGAATGTGGTGATGACCGCCGATGGGGGCCTTGTGGAGACGCAGGCGACGGCGGAAAAGGGCAGCTACTCGCGTGCCCACCTGAACGAATTGCTGGACCTGGCCGAGGGTGGGTTGAAGCAGATTTTTGCGGCGCAACGGGCTGTGCTGGGGTGGAACTAGAGCATTTCTCCTACTGGTATGCACTTCTGAGCAAGGAGAGGAACGGTTTTTCCTGCAAAAAACCGCGTTGGGCACCTGTTCTTCGGTGTACATCGGTAGGAGAAATGCCCTAGTGCCTCCCGAACTTTGCTGAGAGAGCGGCCAGCTTGTCTTCCATCGACCGCGGCGGAGCGGGTTTCGGCTGCGAAGCGCGAGGCTGAGCCGAATTCTGACCGGGGCGTGGCTGGCCTGAGGCTTGCCTGTTTCCCTCTGGTGCGTTGCCCGGCCTGACGTTCCCCTGCCCTGCGCTTCCCTGTCCGGCATTTGCCGGCCTGGGGTTGGCGGGACGCGCATTGCCTGGTCTTGCCGGGCCCTCGGTGAGGGCCTTGATGGAGAGCGCAATCCGCCTCGCCTTGGCCTCGACGGCGAGCACTTTAACCTTGACAATCTGGCCGGCTTTTACGGCCTCCGACGGGTCTTTGAGGAACTTGTGGCTGAGTTCGGAGATGTGCACGAGGCCGTCCTGATGGACACCCACATCGACAAAGCAGCCGAAGCGGGTGACGTTGGTGACGACGCCTTCGAGGACCATGCCGATTTCCAGATCTTCGATGCCGTGGACCGACTCCAGGAAGCTGGGGGCGACGAACTTGTCGCGGGGGTCGCGGCCGGGCTTTTTGAGCTCTTCGAGGATGTCGGCGAGGGTGTAGGCGCCGGCTCCGAGCTGGGTCTTGTTCACCTTGTCCAGCAGGGCGGGGTTGCGGATGATTTCGTCGATGGGGCTGGAGGCCTGGCGGGCGATTTCCTCGACGACCTTGTAGCTTTCCGGATGGACGGCGGTGGAGTCAAGGGGGTTGAGGCCGTCGCGAATGCGCAGGAAGCCGGCGGCCTGCTCGAAGGTTTTGGGGCCGACGCCGGTGACCTGGCGGAGCTGGTCGCGGGAGAGAAAGCGGCCGTGCTCGTCGCGCCAGGCGACGATGTTGAGGGCGGTGCGCTCGGTGATGCCGGCGACGTAGCGGAGCAGGGCCCAGGAGGCGGTGTTGAGGTCGACGCCGACACGGTTGACGCAGCTTTCGATGACCTGTTCGAGGGAGCTCATGAGCTGGCGCTGGTCCACATCGTGCTGATACTGGCCGACGCCGATGGCCTTGGGATCGACCTTGACGAGCTCGGCGAGGGGGTCCTGGAGGCGGCGGGCGATGGAGATGGCTCCGCGGACGGTGAGGTCGAGGTCGGGAAACTCCTGGCGGGCGAGGTCGGAGGCGGAGTAGACACTGGCTCCGGACTCGCTGACGGTGACGGTGAAGACGTCTTTGAGGTCTTTTTCGCGGAGGAACTCACGGACGAGGGCGTCGGTCTCGCGGGAGGCGGTGCCGTTGCCGATGGCGATGGCGCGGCAGTTGTGCTGGGCGAGGAAGCGGAAGAGGGTGGCCTTGGCTGAGTCGGTATTGCCCTTGCCGGTGTGAGGGTAGATGACGTCGTGGGCGAGGAACTTGCCAGTTTCGTCGACGACGGCGATTTTGCAGCCAGTGCGCAGGCCGGGGTCGATGCCGAGGACACTGATGGGCCCGGCGGGGGGTGCGAGGAGCAGGTTGTGCAGGTTCTCCTTGAAGACCTGGATGGCTTCCAGATCGGAGCGCTTCTTGAGTTCGAGGCGGATTTCGGCCTGGATGGAGGAGTTGAGCAGGCGCGACCAACTGTCTTCAATGGCGAGTTCCAGTTGCGCCGTCCAGTCGCCGGGGGCGCGGAGGACGCGGGCGCGAAGCAGGGCGACGGCGCGCTCGGGGTCGGTTTCGATGAGGAAGTAGAGGACGTTTTCGCTTTCGCCGCGGCGGATGGCCAACATGCGGTGGGAGGGGATGGTCTTTACCGGCTCGCGATAGTCGTAGTACATGCGGAAGGTCTCGCGCTCGAGGTGCTCGGCGGGCGCGTCGGTGGCCTTGCGGCTGACGACGACACCCTCGGCGAAGACCCACTCGCGGAGCATTTTGCGCAGGTCGGCATCCTCGCTGATGCGCTCGGCGACGATGTGGCGGGCGCCTTCGAGGGCGGCCTCGATGCTGGCGACGCCCTTTTCCGCGTCGACGAAGGTTGCGGCGAGTTGCAGCAGCGGCTGCGCGGCGGGCTCCTGCGCCCAGAGGTAGTCGGCGAGGGGCTCGAGGCCCAGTTCGCGGGCGATGGTGGCCTTGGTGCGGCGCTTGGGCTTGTAGGGCAGGTAGAGGTCTTCGAGCTGGGCGCGGTCGAGCGTAGCCTCGATGCGGGCCTTGAGCTCGTCGGTGAGCTTGCCCTGCTCGGCGATGGAGGCGAGCACAGTGGCCTTGCGGGCGAGGAGGTCGCGGAAGTAGGCGAGCTGCTCCTCAATGGCGCGGATCTGGACTTCGTCGAGGTTGCCGGTGGCTTCCTTGCGGTAGCGGGCGATGAAGGGGACTGTGCCGCCCTCGTCGAGCAGGTCGATGACGGAGACGACGCCGTGGAGGGGAACGGTGAGTTGCTGGGCGATGTGGAGGAGGATCTGCGGGGTAAGAGACAGCTTGTCGGCCATGATGTGTTTTCAGTTTAGCGGGTTTGGCTGAGGAAATATCCTCCATCCCGCTCGACTGATTTGACGTGCGCTTGCGTCAGAACTGAATCCGCGCCCCTCGACTTTGCCGGAAAAAGGGGGGGTGGGGTGTTTTTTGGGGAAATGCCTCCTAAGTGGTTGATGGGATTGGTTTTGGTGGTTGGCTACCTGGTGTTTTTGCGCGCTTTTGTGCACTTTTGTGGGCTTTTTGGAGGCCGGGACGATTCTTCGGATGTGTTCTTCCATGGAATCTGCCCTGTGGACGACTGCTTTGATTGTGCGCTTTTGGGGAATAATACTCGGCAGGGTTGTCCCGATTTTCTTGTGGTCATAGTGGTTTGTTTTGTTGGGTTTTGAGATGGCAGGGAAATTTGGGGGGGTTGACAGAGTGCGAATTGCGGGGTGTGACGGGGTGATAGTGTGGAAAATGATGGGGTACACGCCTATGCGTACGGACTAGATTTTGAATATTTTAGGGTGCTCCCCTGGTCGACTATTTCAGTTGCTGCAACGCTCCGTCACGGACAACAAATGCAATCTCTTTGCGAGCGCCGGTTTGCCGTGATTCCATATAGCTCACTAGGATTCGGTCGCCGATGGTTTCCACTGAGCCTGCGGGAAAGTCGAACATCTGTCCAATTTGCTGAAGCTGATGATTGTTCACTTTCAGAGTGACGAGCTTTAACCTGCTCAGATTGTCGCCATATTCCTTGCCCGATGCCATAAAATACCTGGCTGAGTCGGGTGGCGTTTTGAGTGCATCGAGAGAGAAGCTGGATCTGCGGTAGAAGTCCGTTTTGATGTACTGCGGCTTCCAGACCCCCGATATGTGAGACCAAAGCGCGACGAAAGGCATCGAATCGGGGATTCCATCACCCCCGGCGCTGATCACATAGGCAATCAGGAAATCGCTTACAGTCTCACCTTTTATCTCTATGACATACGGCAGATTGGGATTCTCCTCTTCCGCTCGAGCGGGCACCTGGACGCATTGAATATCTTCTCTTACCTTCGAGATCGAAACATGGTCGTTCCCTCCCAAAGATACCCTAATTGCTCCTTCGACAATGCTACTCATCTTCAGACGTGAGATTTCCAGAGATTGAGGCGTCACAATCTTTGCCTGCTCGGGGTTTGCGATCTGTGTCTGCTTGTAAAGTCCCTGATAGGCATTTCGGAGTTCTCCGCAATTTGCGCCTTGGGCGGTAACAGGAACAGTTAAGAGAAACATTGCGAGCCACTTTATTTTGTTCATGGGATATCCACCACAGCCGGTGAGGTCGCGGCTCGTTGCCTTACAAAAACGAATGTTGGTGTGCCTCCGGCAGTATCGTCAATGCTGTCCTTGTAAACATATTGTCGAGTACTTGCACTGAAACAACCGGGATCGTAGGGAACTGGCGTAAGCGTTGTGGTTCCAGAATCGAGCATTTGTTGAATGGTCGTCCAGCCAGCGGGTGTCGGAGAAAAGAAACATGCAGATCCACCAACAATGTCCCCAACAGAAGTATTGAACACTGGAACGGCTGCAGTTAACTCTGGCTGAACTCCAGTGGTAATTCCACTTGCCGCACAAATTCCATTATATTGGCTGCAGATAAGCGCATTTTGCCAAGCCGTGAATGAAGCAAAATAGGCGTGAGCGCTACCACAACGGTTGAGTACATTTGAACCCAATGCCTCCATCGTTCCGGCAGAATATGTATTGGCCTCTCCGTAGAACATCTGGATAAGCAGTTGCGGAGGTACCGTAATTGTTGTTGACTGGGAGGAACAAACGCCGACTGAGCAAGCAATATCTGAGAATATTCCAGATGGGGAGTTTGATCCGCTGACATTTACCTTCCAGGCATCGTTTCCAGTAAAGTTTGTCGGAGCGGTAAAGGACAAAGAGGCGTTACTACTGCTATTGGGATTCGAACTGAGGCCATAGGACAATCCAGTACTTGATGCATAGCTGAAAGGGGTCACGGATACCGTGACGGCATAGTTCGTATCGCCATTGGACATGCTAATTGTTGAGGGTGATTGCGATACGTTCACAACATCTGTTGGGCCGGAGATTGCTTCTGGTACTTCATAGCAACCGTTTCTGCCGTTGGTGTGGACTACATAACCGTTCGTTGACGATGTGGTGGCTCCCACTGAGACTCCTGTATGTGTGCCATAGATCGTGGTAGTGGCTATGGTGTGATTTGCGGTTGACCAATTGTAAAAGCTATCGCTTATATCCTGCGCATTGTCTCCGCAATCATCTCTTCCATCCACGCCATTTGTATAGCCTGGCCCGACAGGGTTGTAGAACGGATCATAAAAGAGATAAAGACTTCTGATGGCACAGCAGGCGGCGCAGCCGTAGGCTACGTGGCCGTATGACTTGTCATAGATAATCTTGCCTTCGTAGAGATTGCCGACGGCGCGGTTGGTGAGGTCGCGGAACTCGTAGGAGCCGGTGGCGAGGTCGAGCGGCAGAGTCTTGCCTGTTTTGTCGGGCACCTGATTGCGGACGAGTTTGCCAATGTCGATCCACACTTGCTGGTCCGGTTCGAGCTTTTGCTCCAGTTCGTACTTCTGCTGGCCTTGATTATAGAAGATGGTAAAGGCGGACTGGATAGGTTTGGAGCCGCCGTTGCCGGCGACGATCAGGGAGTTGTGCATGGAGTCGTACTCGAACTGGCCGCCTTTCCAAATGCTCGAAAGCTGATCGGAGAACAGTGTTTGCGCTCCGTAGCGGAGTGTACTGTCAAAGCTGGCGGCTACGGCCAGCACTTCGTCTGGTAGCGAGTTGGTGGTGAGTGTGACGGCGGCCCAGTTCGCGTCTTTTGGCAGCGTGGCTCCGCCCTGGAGTTGGGAAATGTCGACGCGCTTTGTCTCAAATGGCGCGAGGGCGAGGGTTGGTCCTTTGGCGGTTCCGGTTTCATCCTGTTTGCGCCAGTTGAAGCGTATGGTGGTGACTACTCTCCGGGCGGATGCGTTGCGGACGAATATCTGTGGGTGGAGGACGGTGCCTGCGGGGAAGTTCAAGGCTGGGTCGGGATTGGCAAGGGCGAGCATCGGAGCGCGGAGGGTCCAGGTAGAACTGTGATTGAAGTCGCGTTCCTCTATCTTGGCTTTTGGATCGCGGTCGAACATTTTCAGAAGCGCGGAGAAGCCCGCGTCTTCGTCGTAGATGGCATGGAGCGTGTCGAGGGAGCCGCCGTGCGTCAGCGCCTGGATATGTATGCCGCCGTATTCGCCGGTAAGTCCTCCCGATTTGATGAATTGACGGATGGAGTAACGGGCTGTCTGACGCGGGCCGAGAGGAAGAATCTGAGTGGTTTGCTTGCCGAGCGCATCGTACAAGGTGAGATCCACTTCCAATCTCTGTTCTCCTTGATTGGTTAGAACGAGAATGTCTTTGGTTGCTTCGGACGGGAGCCACCAGATGCCTTCACGGCTGCCAGAGTCATATTGTGCGCTTTCACCGCGGCATCAATGTGAAAGGCAATCGGGTGGCCGGTGTCATGCACCATCATGGCGGCATACAGATTGCGTGAGTCGGCTGCGTGAAAGCGCAGCGCCACGGAACCATATAGGCCCGAGAGATGTGGAGCATTTGCATCGATTGCGTTCGAGAGATTGATGGAGCGAACTTCTTGCGGCTTGATCGTGACGGGCGGAAGGGTTGTCTCTTCGCCGTCGGAGCTGCGGATGGCTGGAGTTACTGTAAGTTCCTGACTTGGAGTGTTATTACGCAGCTGTAGTTCGGAATGCCATCCACCCTCGGATGTCCAGTAATTCAAAATTTGCTCTTGGTCTGCGAATGTGATGGGCGGTCCTGGATTTCGGTGCTGGGCTGTGATGGTGGCCTGTCCATACGTCAACATTGTTCCCAGGGACACTACGGCATGCATGCCCACGATTCGCGAAGACAGGTTCATGTAGCTCTCCTTCAAAGATGAAGGTGTTACTGACTACCTGTGAGTGTGGCATGAGTTTTAGAATATGCAAGCGAAAAATCATATGGTTTGGGCGGATTCCCACTCATTTTCCTTGTTAGTGACTTAACCCCAATCTGAGTGGGGTTTACAGATTTCCGGATTGCGGAACAAGTTTGATGGGGAAACTGTAGCGCAAATGCGGGGCCTCGGGGCGTCGAGTCCCTCGGTGGTGGTGGGGAATTGGGGCGGTAGCGGCAGGGCTGAGGCCGGTGCCCTTTCAAAGCTTTGATGCTGGCGGTTTGCGACACTGATACCATGGCCCAGCGAGCGACGGAGTTCCGCCGCTTGCACTCTTTATTTGTCGATGCCGAGGCGGGCGAGGTTGGCCTGGGCCTGGGCGTGGTTGGGGTTGAGGCGGAGGGCGTGGGTGAAGTCGGCGCGGGCGGCCTGGGTGATGCCGCTGCGGGCCTCCATGACGCCGAGGTTGTTCCATCCGTCGGGGTCGTCTTCGACGATGGCGAGGGCGGCTTTCTGCTCGGAGATGGCGGCCATGAGGCTGCCGTTGGCGGCGAGGACCTGGGAGAGCGCGGAGTGAGTCTGGGCGTCCTGGGGGCGGAGGCGGATGGCCTGGCGGAGCTCGGATTCCGCCTTGGAGAGGTCGCCGGACTGGGCCCAGGCACGGGCGAGATCGGTATGACGGTCGGCGTTGTTGGGGTCGAGTTGCGCGGCCTGGGCGAGGAGTTTGACGGCTTCGGCGAGGGTGGCGGCGCTATCGGCAGCGTCGAGATCGAGCGCGCCGAGGTTGGACAGGGCCTCGAGATTGTTGGGGTCGATGGCCAAGCTGGCGCGGAACTCGGGGATGGCGGTGTCGGGGTGGCCCACGGCGGAGAGGGTTGCGCCGAGGCCTGAGTGCGCGCCGGCGTCGGTGGGGCAGTCGGCGGCCATGGCGCGGAACTCCTGTTGGGCGGAGTTGAGCTGCTGATGGCGGAGGTCGAGACTGGCGAGGTCGTACTGGGCGTCGCAGTGCTGGGCGTGGGAGGCGTCGGGGTCGGCCACGGCGGCGGCAAAGTCGTCGTGAGCCTTGCGCCAGTCCCCTTCTCCATTGAAGGCGACCCCCTCGGCGGTGAGCAGGCGTGCGTCGGCGGGGTGCTTGCCGCGGGAGCGCTCGTATACCTGGACTGCCTGCTGAAAGCGGCCCTCGCCGTTGAGCGCGGCGCCGAGATTGTAGAGTGTGACACGGTCATCGGGAGATTTGCTGAGGCGGTTGCGCATCCATGCCTCTTCAAGCAGGAGGCGCGGGTCGGGCTGGCCAGGAGCTGGCAGGGCGGGCAGGACCTGGAGCCACATGTGGGACATTTCATCTTCAGACCGGTTGCCGGCGCGGACGCGGACGGGCGGGTGGGAGGGGTTGTGCACGTTGTCTTCGGAGTTGTCGTAGACGTAGCGCATGTGGAGGACGGTGCCTTTGGGCAGGGCGATGGGCTCGCGGTAGCGGTAGACGGATTGGCGATCGATGTCCCAGTCCTTGATCCAGACGAGCCACTTTTTGGAGCCGTCGGGGAGGATGGCCCAGCCCTGCATGTCTTTGCCGAGGTAGTGGGCGTGGGGATAGATGCCGAGGACGGAGACGTCAACGGGAAGGGTGAGCTGGTCTTCGACGACGAAGTTTTTGTCGCCAGGCGGGATATCGAGCAGGTCGTCGCGGTCGAGCTGGAGGAGCATGGGCTGCTTGGTGGGCGGCTGGTCGGTGAAGTAGAGGCCGATTTGGGCCTCAACCTGCTCGGGTTTGCCGGAGGGCTTGAGGTGGATGTTGAGGATGAGGTCGTTGCCGGGGTCGAGGCGCCAGGGCATTCCCTCTGCCTCAACGAGGGCGGGCGTATCGGGCTTCCAGAAGAGGAAGTGGCTGTCTGGGTCGAAGGTGTTGCCGGCGTCGAGGAGGATTTCCATGCCGGAGACGCTCTGCTGCCAGTCGTTGGGATGGGTGAGGCGGAGGCTGGCGAGGCGGTCGATGAGGACGTTGGCGTGGTGGACGACGCTGGCCGGGTTGGGGCGGATCTCCATGGCGCGGACGTAGCGTGTCTTCTGGAGGGGATTGGGGAAGATGAAGTTGCGGAAGACGTCGGTTCCGTTGGGCTGGAGGGTGTAGGGCGCGGCAGTGGTGAGCACCAGGTCGGGCTTGCCGAGCTGCCAGGTGGCGTCATAGAGGGGTGGCGGGGGAGCTTCGGCGGGGTTGCCCTGTGGCATTCCGGCATCGACCCATTTCTTGAGCAGGGCTACGTCGGAGTCGCTGAGACGGCGCAGGTCGAGGAAGTCGCCATGGTTGGGCTCGGGCAGCCAGGGGGGCATGAAGTGGGTCTGTGTGACGCGGACGATCTGCGGTCCCCAGCGGCGGGCTGCGGGGTAGCCAATGATGCTGAAGGGGCCTGCGCCGCCGGGGTGGTGGCAGGTGGCGCAGTGAGCGTAGACGAGGGGAGCGACGTCGTGGGCCCATGTGACGGGCTGTGACGTGGGGGCATTGCCGGCAGCCGCGGCGATCGGTGTGGCGGCAGCAAGGGCCAGCGCTGGCGCGAGAAAGACCAAGGCGCAGCAGTTGAGGAAGCGTGTGGGACGGTCCATCATGTGCGGGGAACAATCGAGCAGCCGACGGGCGATCCGCCGGGCTGGGGCGCGGGTTTGCCGGCCAGCGCGGCGACGATTGCCTCCTGCAGTTCGTGGTGGTTGGCCTGGGGGCGCTCGCGGCCGAAGGCGATGTAGCGGTCGTCCAGGCGGCCGTGGTAGAGCTCGCGCAGGTTGGGGCCGTCGACGGCAAAGACGGCAGCTTCGGGGGTGACAAAGACGCCGGCCTGCTTCACCAGTTCCTGCTGGGGGTCGAGGATGGAGGGGGTGGCGATGGAGAAGTCGGCGATGTGGTTGCGGACGACCTCCGGGGTGTCGTCGGGATTGGGAAAGACCCAGCGGATGTCGACGTGGCGGGGGGAAAACTCTTTGGCGAGGCGATCGACCTCGGGGACGTAGCGATTGGAGATGGGGCAGTCGGTTGCGCCGAAGACGAGGACGAGGATGCGCGTGCCGGGCTCGGGGAAGTGCGCAAGCGGGTGGCCGGCTGAATCGAGGAGCTGGGTAGCGGAGGCGGCGAGGAGCAACGGCGGGAGACAAATCAACAGCAGTGCGGCCAATCGATTTCGCCTTGGGGAAGAGAGCATATGCGCCTCTATGAAAAAACTGTCATCTATGGCAGTTCCGTCATCTTAGCGCACGAACATACACACGGTCATTGTTTTACGGAATGAAAACGGCCCTTGAAAAAGCCCCGCCGTGGGGACGGCGGGGCTGAGCGGTTCGAAGGCAACTTGAAAAGCGCTTGCGGGCAATGTTCAGCGATCGATTCCGAGGCGGCTCCAGATGGCATCGACCTTGGCTTTGGTGCCCTTGTCCATCTCCAGCATGGCGGGCCAGGGGCGGTTGAAGCCTTCGCCGGCCCATTTGCGGGTGGCATCGATGCCCATTTTGGAGCCGTAGTTGGGCATGCGGCTGGCGTGGTCGAGCGAGTCGATGGGGCCGAGGGTGAACTGGATATCGCGCTCGGGGTCGATGTTGTTGGTGACGCGGAGGGTGACTTCGCCGATGTCCTGGACGTCGCAGTCTTCGTCGACGACGACGATGCACTTGGTGAACATGGCCTGGCCGAGGGACCAGATGGCGCTCATGACTTTGCGGGCCTGGCCGGGGTAGCTCTTGCGGATGGAGACGAGCATGAGGTTGTGGAAGACGCCCTCGGCGGGGAGGTTGATGTCGACGATTTCCGGGATGGTCATCTTCATGGCGGGGAGGAAGATGCGCTCGACGGCCTTGCCCATCCAGGCGTCTTCCATGGGGGGTTTGCCGACGATGGTGGCCGCGTAAATTGGATCCTTCCGGTGCGTAATACATGTCAGATGAAAGACGGGGTACTCGTCCTGCATGGTGTAGAAGCCGGTGTGGTCGCCGAAGGGGCCCTCGGTGCGGAGTTCGCCGATCTCGACGTAGCCCTCGAGGACGATTTCAGAGTTGGCGGGGACTTCGAGGTCGACGGTTTCGCATTTGACGATTTCGAGGGATTTGCCGCGAAGGAAGCCGGCGATCATGAACTCCTCGACTTCGGGCGGGGCGGGAACGATGGCGGAAAAGGTGGTGGCGGGGTCGGTGCCGATGGCTACGGCGACCTCCATGCGGGAGCCCTTGAGCTGTCCGAACTTGACCTGGGGCAGACCGCCGATGGAGCCGGGCTGGGCGGCGCAGGCTCCGCCCATGGTCTCCGCCATGGCGGCGACGCGGGCGGCTTTGGGGTCGGCGGTGGCGTTGGCGGAGGCGGCGGAGCGCAGGGCCTCGCGATAGTGCTCGGCGGCGACCTTCTGGCGCTGCCAGTGCATGCCGGTGGTCTGGCCGTCGTAGACCTGCATGCGGTACATGCCGATGTTGCGCTTGCCGGATTGGGACTTGGTGTGTACACAGGGCAGGGTGATGAAGGGGCCACCGTCATGGGGCCAGCAGGTGAGGATGGGGAAGTCGAGGAGGTTGAAGTTTTCGCGAAGGATGACCTGCTTGCAGGGAGCGTCTTTGGCGGAGACGGTTTTGGGGAAGGCGCTGGTGAGGGCGCCGAGCTGGGGGAGCATTTTGAGCTTGTCGAAGAGACCTTCGGGGGCCTTGAGATTCATGAGGCCGTGGATGCGGTCGGCGATTTCATCGAGACGGTCGACGCCGAGGCTCATGGCCATGCGGCGCTCGGAGCCGAACTGGTTGATGAAGACCTTGTGGCCGGGATGGCCGACGATGTTCTCGAAGAGCAGGGCGGGACCGCCGGGCGCGTAGCCTTTGGCGCCGGGGATGCCACTGACCGAGGAGCCGGCCTTGGAGACGCGGTCGGTGATCTCGGTGATTTCGAGGTTGGGCGAGACGGGCTCTTTGATGCGCTTCAACTCGCCGGCTTTGTCCAGCGCGGCAATCCATTCCCTGAGGTCGTTATAGGCCACTGCGAGCTCCCGGCGCGGGTGAAGAGCAGCCGCGCGCCTGTTCCAGTGTAGCGGGAAGGGCGGGTTGTGGGACACAGGGATGTGGGGGAGGGTTGGACGGGGTGAAATGGGCTGACGGACGGGGCGGCGGCGGGCCTCAGCGATGGTCCATGGCCGAGATGGCGATCTGGTCGACGGGGTAGCCGAGTCGCTTCCACTCGTCGTAGCCGCCGCGGAGGGGGCGGACGCGGCTGACGCCGAGCTTGGCGAGGGTCATGGCGGTTTTGGCGGCGGTGGCCTCGCTGGGGCAGGTGCAGTAGAGGACGATTTCGCGGTCGAGGGGGATTTCGCCGCTGCGCTGGGCGAGGGAGTCGGGAGCGAGGTGGTGCGCGCCGGGGAGGGTGAAGGGGTCGGGGACCAGCTCGAGGGGGTGGCGGAGATCGACGATGTAGACGTCTTCGCCGTCGTCGAGCATACGCTTGAGCTCCTGCGGCTCAAGGCGGGCCTTGTTGAGCTTGCTGAGGAAGGACTGGCGGCGATAGAGGCGGGAGACGAAGAAGCCAAGGATTCCGGCGAGCAAGAGGAGTCCGGCAAAGCGGCCGGCGGCGTTGAGCAGGGTTGGGTTTTTCTCCAAGGCGTCGCCGAAGAGGCGGCCGGCGAGCATGAGGGAACCGACCCAGATGGTGGATCCGGCAGCATCGAAGGCCAGGAAGCGGCCCATGGACATGCCGGTTTGCCCGGCCACCGGCGGCGCGACGACGGAGAGGCCGGGGACAAACTTGGCAAAGAGCAGAGTGTATGCGCCACGCCGGCTGAAGGACTCGTGGGTGGTGCGGACGCAGGTGCTGGACTCAAGGGAGAACTTGCAAAGGAGGCGGAGGACGACGTGGCCGTAGCGGCGGCCGAAGTAGAACCAGGAGAGGTCGGCGATGAGGCAGGCAAGGACGCCCGCGCCGAGGGCGGCGGCAAAGCTGATGTGCTCGGTGGCGGAGAGGGCTCCGGAGGCGAGCAGGATGGGGGTGGCGGGCAAGGGGATGCCAAGCTGCTCAAGGAGGACCCAACCGAAGATGAGCAGGTACCCGTAAGTGATGAGAATTCCGTAAGGCAGAGACAATGGGCACCCCATGATAGACCGGCTTGTGGATAGGATGCGGGGTGGAGGGGTGGGGCTTCAGAATTCGGCGGGAGCAGAAGAATGGCCCCGCCAGAGCGGAGCCATTGGGATGAGAGCGGGGTACGGAGAGGGTTAGCGGGCTAGTTGCTGGGCTTCGCTGGACTGGGGAACGGCGTGGTTTTCCGCCTGTACTGGGCCCTTGTCGGCGAAGTAGTTGTGATCCCAGAGGCTGCGGTAGAAGAGGCCGGTGAGCTCAGCGGCGCGGGGGCCGAAGACGGGACGGCCGCCTTCGAGGAAGAAGACGGTGACGAGGCTGCCCATGGGCGAGTCCGAGAAGGAGGCGAACCAGCCAAAGCGGGTGCCCTTGTCGGAGCAGGTGCCGGTTTTGCCAAAGACGGGGAGCTCGTGGAAGTTGACGCGCAGGCTGCGGGCGGTGCCGTACTCGACGGCGCCGGCCATGCCGTCCTGCATGTCGGGGATGTATTTTGCGATTTCGAGCTTGCGCTTGATGCGCGGCGTAAAGCCGGCGACTTCCCCCGGCGTGGTGGGGTGCTGGAGGTAGTAGAGCGTGCCACCGTTGGCGATGGCCGCGACATAAGCACCGAGTTGCAGAGGAGTGAGCGAGACGCCCTGGCCAAAGCTGCACATGCGGCCTACGCCGCCTTCCTTGGCGGGGATTTCCTGGTCGGGATATGTGCCGAGCTGCTCGCCGGCGATGTGGTAGCCAGCCAGCTCGCCGAGACCGAACTGGGTGGCGTAGTGACGAACGCGTTCGAAGCCGAGCTCGCGGCCCATCTCTTCAAAGAAGAGATTGTTGGAGTGAGCGAGGGCTTCGGTCAGGTTCATGCGGAAGCCGCCGAGGTCGACCGGAGTGTCGCGGGTGATGAGGCCTTCGGAGAGGGCGGCCATGCCGACGGTGAGCTTGATGGTGGAGCAGGGCTCGGCGCCGGGGCTGAGGGCGAGCTTCTGATTGACCATGGCCAGGATGCGGCCGTTGGCGGGATTGATGACGACGGCGGTGCCATTCATGTTGCCGAGGGCCTCAATGGCGGCGGCGCGAATGGTGGGGTCTTCTCCGGCTGTGATGTCGCCCTGGCCCTGGGTTTCGACGAAGGAGCTTGCTGTAAAGCGCTCGTAAGAATGATGTTTGACGTGGGACAGCGAGGCGCGGACAGCGCGGCCACGACGGGTTCCGGCGGCCTTCGGGGCAGGCTTTTCGGCAGATCTGGCGGTGGCTTTGGGGGAGGAATTGGTGGGCGCTGCGTGGGCCTGGGCCGCGTGGCGAGCGGCGTGATGGGGCTCAACCAGGCGGGACTTGCCGTGATGCAGGGTGTGGGGAATGTCGAGCGCGCGGGCCTGAGGAGCGGTGCCGGCAACAAGGACGACAGCGAGAGCGGCAGCGAGGGGCAACTGAAGGGCGACAGAGAAGAGGGATTTCGTCAAGGAAAGCATCCTTTTCACAACAAAAGTCTGTCCTCGGCCGGCTTTCCGTTGGGTCGTTCTTACGCCTGAGGCACCTGGGACCAACCGAATCACAATGCGCCATGGCCGCCATCGTGCGGGGCATCCGGCAGGATTTGCTTACGAGCGACTAGCTGCAAAAAGGCTGGTTTCTTTAACCATAGCAGCCAATTCGCTGCAGCCGAGCCGTTGATTGCAAGAAAAACGGCAGGAATGCCGGTTTGGGTGCAGATCGCTGAGCGCCAGTACCCGGCGAGCGTGGGAGTGGCGAGGGCTGCTAAGTCGCACTCTACGCGCAGCGGTGGGAAAGGGCAACCCGGAAAGAGGGCTGGGAGGGCGGGAGGGGTTCCTGATTTGGCATGGGCGAGCCGGTTCCAAAGGTGGAATTGGCGAGGGACCCCAAAAGTGGCATTAGGGCTGTTTCGCAAGCGAAGCCGAAAAGTTAACTGTTTAATTGCATGTGCTTTATGAGCACAAAAGCGCAGCAAAAGAGAGCGAGAGTGCCTATTTTTGTTGCGTCTTCTCTATTTTCTGACGGTAAAGTGCTGAATTCACGCGGGATGCTTGTTTCACGAATGGTGTTTGTGCGCGCCTGAGCGTAGGGTGGACGCCAGCATTATCGAGCTTTTCTCGCTGGCGGGTTTGGGTGTGGTTGTACTCCCAGGATGATTGTGCGCGTTTTGGGTTTCATTATCGGCAAGTCTGGGGAAGTAATTTTTGGGACAGTGGTTCGTGGTTTGTGGTCAGCGATCAGGGGTCACGGTTTTTTGGGGTGAGGCGGTGGGATTGGTCAATCCCACCCATGCCCCACATGAAGGGCGGGACATGGATGGGGCACCATGAGGTTTCTGGGGTGTGATGGGGTTCGGTTTGAGCGGCTAGAACTGGCCTCGGCGGAGGAAGGCTGGGATGTCGAGGTCGGTCGGGTCGGGCTGGGCGCCGGGTTGCTGTGCCGACTGCTGGGGCGGGACCGGCGGCGTCCAGGAAGGGGGCTCAGAGAGCTCGGCGAAGCGGGGGCGTGCTGGGGCGGCGGCTGAGCCGGGCTCCGGGCCCTGCTCATAACCGAAGCGGGGGCGGTAGGCGGGCTGGGGCGGCTCGGGCGAGAGCTGTTCGACGTGGTAGGGCTCGGATTGCTGCGGTTCGGGCTGGTGTGGTTCAACCTCTTGTGGTTGGAACTGGTGCGGTTCGGCCGGGAGCGGATCCTCGGGGTACGGCTGGGATGCGAAGTGCTGGGGCGGAGCCTTCGGCTCGGGAGCGGCGAAGTGCGGGTGTGGGGCGACTGGCGCGTAGGGTGGAGCGGGAGCCAAGTGCTGGGCCGAATAGGTTGGCGACTGGTACTCCTCAATGGCGAGGATTTCGGGCACGGGATAGCTGACCGGGGCCTGAATTACCGGTTCGGAGGCAAAAGTGAGCGGGTTGGGCGCGGGAGCGGGTGGGGCGTATGCCTCCGGATCGGGCGTGGGTGGAACAGAGGAGGCGTGGGCAGCGGGAGCTTCGTCCTCAAGAAACGGCTCTTCGGGCTCATCGTCTTCGGAGAGGAAGCGGAGGGGGATGGTGGGCGGGGGGACCTCCTGCATCCAGGAGTCTGGGGCGATGACGGGGACGGAGACGACGGGGGTGGACTCGACCTTGAGCATGTCGTCGCGGCGGTCGGGGCGCTGTTCGCGGAAGCCGGTGGCGATGACGGTGATTTTGACTTCGTCGCCCATTTTCTCGTCGAGGACCGCGCCGAAGATGATGTTGGCGTCTTCGTGGGCGGAGGTCTGGATGAGGCTGGAAGCGTCGTTGACCTCAGAGAGTTTAAGGGTGCTGGAGCCGGTGATGTTGATGAGGATGCCGCGGGCGCCGTCGATGGCGCCCTCTTCGAGCATGGGCGAGGCCATGGCGGCGTGGGCGGCCTCAATGGCGCGGTTGGGGCCCTTGGCGATGGCTGTGCCCATGACGGCGTAACCCATGCCGGCCATGGTGGTTTTGACGTCGGCGAAGTCGCGGTTGATGATGCCGGGGATGGTGATGATGTCAGAGATGCCCTGGACGCCCTGGCGGAGGACGTCGTCGGCGATGCGGAAACTCTCAAAGAAGCCTGCATCGCGGGCGACGGCGAGGAGTTTCTCGTTGGGGATGACGATCATGGTGTCGACGGATTCGAGCAGCTCGGCCATGCCGCGCTCGGCCTGCTGGAGGCGGCGCTTGCCCTCAAAGGCGAAGGGGCGGGTGACGACGGCGACGGTGAGGATGCCCATTTCGCTGGCGAGAGAGGCGATGACGGGGGCTGCGCCGGTGCCGGTGCCGCCGCCGAGGCCGGCGGTGACGAAGACCATGTCGGCGCCTTCGAGGGCTTCAATGATTTTGTCGGAGTCTTCGAGGGCAGCGCGGCGGCCGATGTCGGGATTTGCACCTGCGCCGAGGCCGGCGGTGAGGCGGACGCCGAGCTGGAGCTTGACGCTGGCGCGGGAGAGCTTGAGGGCCTGGACGTCGGTGTTGGCGGCGATGAACTCGACGCCCTCGACGTTGGCATCGATCATGCGGTTGAGGGCGTTGCCGCCGCCCCCGCCGACGCCGATGACCTTGATGCGCGCTCCGCGAGGGACCTCATCGTGGAACTGGATGCCCATGCCCTCGCTTTGTGTCCCGCCAAAACCTGAATTGCTCTCCGCCTGACTCATGTGCTTCGTTGCCTCCGGTGATGCTCTGCTGTCAATGCTACAGACCCGGCTACAAGGCTGACGAGTAGGCGGGCGAAAAAACGGGCTACAAACTTGCGGCGCGGATGGCGCGCCACCATCCGCGGGGGCCGCGGCGATTGGCGGAGGGGGACATCTGACGCCGGTGGGCGTAGAGAACCATGCCGACCAGGGTTGCGTAGGCCGGATGGGTGAGCTCCGGGGGGGTGCGGGAGATATGGACGGGGCCGCCGACGCGGGCGCGGACGTGGAGGACGCTTTCCGCGACGTAGGGCAGGCCGGGCAGCACGGAGCCGCCGCCGCAGAGGACGCAGCCGAAGCCGAGTGCCTCGAGGACGCCGCCCTCGCGCAGGCTCTGGCGGACTTTTTCGAAGAGCTCCCAGGCGCGGGGTTCGAGGATTTCAGCGACCTTGCGATGGCGGATGCTTTGCGAATAGGGGGCGGGAATCTCGATTTCGTCGATCTGGGGCAGGGCTGTGACCTCGGCGTGGCCGTGGTGGAGCTTGATGTACTCGGCGGTCTTGAGGTCGATTTGGAGGCCGATGGCGAGGTCGTTGGTGAAGTGGTGGCCGCCGATGGGGATGCTGCCGGTGTGGGCGACCGCGCCCTCAAAGAAGACGGCGATTTCGGTGGAGTGGGAGCCGATGTCGAGCAGGCAGACGCCGAGCTCGCGCTCGTCGGCGGTGAGGGTGGCCTCGGCAGCGGCGATGGCCTCAAAGACGGTGTCTTTGACGGCGAGGCCGGCGCGGTTGGCGCAGGTGACAGTGCTTTGGAGGGCGCTGCCGGAGCAGGTGGAGATGTGGAGATCGACTTCCAGCTTGGAGCCTACCATGCCGACGGGGTCGTAGATGCCCTGCTGGTCGTCGAGGACGAACTGGCGGGTGAGCAGGTGGAGGATTTCGCGGTCGGCGGCGAGGGGCACGGCGCGTGCGCGTTCGACGACGCTGGAGACGTCTTCCTTGGAGATTTCACGCATTTTCTGGCCGAAGCTGAGGCCGGCGGTGGTGTTGACGCCGGCGACGTTGGGACCGCCGACGCCGACCAGGCACTCGGAAAAGTTGACCTGGACCATGCGCTCGACGGCGTCGCTGGCGGCTTTGACGACGCGTGTGGCGGGTCCGAGCTCGGCGATGAGCCCCTTGCGCATGCCCTGCGACTCAAGGGTGGCGTGGGCGCGGTAGCGTACTGCTCCCTCGTTCAGTTCGACGGCGAGCACCCGCGTGTGTTCGCTGCCGACATCGAGAGCAACAATGAGATTGTCCTGTTTCTGGCTCATGCCGATCCGTCCCCGATTCCGTGCCTACTGCCCCTGCTGCGTGAGGATGCGTGCGGGCTTTGCCGCGGGATGAGCCGCGGCGGTTTTTGTCGCCTGGATTTTGTGCCTGGCCGCTTTCAGTTTAGCGGCCTTCAATTTTTCGGTCTTCAGTTTTCCGGTTTCGAGGGCCTTTTTTCTCGCTTCGGCGGATTTTTTCTGGGCCGCGGTGAGAGTCGGCTTGTGGGCTGCCGAGGCGCGGTTGGGAGTGCCACCGGCGGGCTTGGCGGGCGCGAGCGGTTTTCCGGACGCGGACTGACCGGGCGCAGCGGCTCTTGCTGTCTCCGGTATGGCGGCAGTTGGCGCGGACGGCGGAGTCGTTGCCGAGGTTTCCGGGGCCTGCGGAGCGGCGGTGCCCATGGCCAAGGGGACTTCGCCCTGGTAGCGGAGATCGACGCCGATGAGCAAGGGATAGCGCTGGCGCCACTCGGCAATGTGGGACTGGTAGATGTGCCAGCGGGCGAGGAACTGGCCATCACCGAAGTGGGCGAGGACGTCCGCGCCTTTTTCGGGCATGACGGCACGCAGGTCGTCGGGGTCGCTCAAGTCGATTTCAGAGACCTGGTCGGAGATGTGCTGGTGGTTCTGGTCGAGTTCTCCGACGAAGCGCATATACATGGCCATGCGGGTCTTGCGCACCTGCGCTCCATCGTCGCCGGAGATGCCGGTGACGACGGGGAAGGAGTAGTGGTGCTGAGCCATCATGGCCGGAGGCATGGAGAGGATGACGCCGTCGGCGTCGGCGAGCTGGACCTGCTGGCCGACACGTACGAAGGCGACCGGGGTGCGCTCGACGATGCTGACGCTGAGGTGGTTGGGGAGCTGGCGCATGACGGTGGCCTGCTTGACCCAGGGGATGGATTCGAGCTGCTGGCGGCGTTGGCTGAGGGAGACGAAGAAGATGTTGCGCTCGACGTCTTCGCCGAAGACGGGGAGAACTTCAGCCCGGCTGACCTCGGTGAGTCCGGTGGACTGGATGCTGGAGGCCGAAGGGATTCGGAAATGGGCGTCGTTGACGAGAAAGCGATGGACGACGATGCCGGCAGCGGTGAGCGCGCCGAGGATGCCGAGGGCGCAGGCCCCGAGCAGGTACCACATGAGCTTGCTGCGCTTGCGCTCAAGCGGTTTGGCGGGGCGGCCGGTGGGTACGCCGCCAAAGCTTGTGGAGGTGCTGACGCCGCGGGGTGGGCGCGCGGCGGGGGCTGCCTGGCGGAAGGTCTGAGGTCGGAGAGGATCGTCGGCGAGGGGGTCTGATTCGTCTGGCTCGTCGGAGAGGCCGGGCAGGTTGGCCTGCCGCGTCCGCGAGGGGGCACGTTTGGGTGCGGGAGCGGCGGGAGCGCGCCAGGAGCTGCGTCCGTTGTTTTGAGACGCAGGGGATTCCTGGGGATCTTCGTCATCCCATAATGCCGTACGAGTTGAGTAGCCTTTTGTCGTCACGCCCGAGCAGGGTCGTGAGAGAATCGCCAGCTTTCACGATAGCCGGGGCGGCGAGTTGGGGCAAGGGGATTTTGGGGGTTTGTACCGCCGGGGTAACGGGAAGGCGACGAGCGGGGGCGAGTGGAGCGCGGTTGCGCTGCCGGGCTAGGCGCGCTTTTCGAGCTCGGCAAGGATGAGGGGGGCCAGCTGGCTTACGCTGCCTGCGCCGAGGGTAAGGATGAGGTCGCCGGGTTGGGCGTGGGCTACGACCTGGGCGACGCCGGAGGGAAAGTCTGGCGCGTAGGCAGCCTGGACGCCGCGCATGCGGTCGACGAGCAGCTCGGCGTGGACGCCTTCAATGGGCTCTTCACTGGCGGCGTAGATGGGCAGCACGGTGACGGTGTCGGCCAACTGGAAGCAGCCGGCAAACTCGGCCAAGAGGTCGCGGGTGCGGGTGTAGCGGTGGGGCTGGAAGAGGACGTGGATGCGCTGGTAGCCGCACTCGCGGGCCGCGCCGAGGGTGGCGGCGATTTCGGTGGGGTGGTGGCCGTAGTCGTCGACCACGGCGACCTGTGCGGCGCGGCCACGGAGCTGGAAGCGGCGATCGACGCCGCGGAAGTTGCTGAGGCCCTCAGCGATTTTGTGGTTGGGCACCTCAAGCTGGTGGGCGATGGCGACGGCGGCGGTGGCGTTGAGAATGTTGTGCTGGCCGGGGACGCGGAGGACGAAGGGGCCCAGGATGGTGCCGGAGGCGGTGACGGCGGAACTGATGACGACCTGGAAGCGGCTGAAGCCTTCCGAGTCAGCGGAGTTGGCGGGCCTTTCGAGGATTTCGAGGCGGTAATCGGCGTCTGGGGCGAGGCCGTAGGTGAGAACGCGGCGGCGGGCGCGGGGCAGGATGGCCTTGAGCAGTGGGTTGTCGAGGCAGGCGGTGACTGCGCCGTAGAAGGGGACCTTGTCCATGAATTCGAGGAAGGCCTGCTCGACATCGTCCATATCGCGGTAGCAGTCCATGTGCTCGCGATCGAGGTTGGTGACGATGGCCAGGATGGGCGAGAGCTTGAGGAAGGAGCGGTCGCTCTCGTCGGCTTCCGCGACGAGATAGCGTGAGCTGCCGAGGCGGGCGTTGGAGCCGAGAGCGTCGACGCGGCCGCCGACGACGACGGTGGGGTCGAGTCCACCGGCGGCGAGAACGCTGGCGACCATGGAGGTGGTGGTGGTTTTGCCGTGCATTCCGGCGACGGCGATGCCGTATTTGAGGCGCATGAGCTCGGCCAGCATTTCGGCGCGCTGGATGACGGGGATTTTGCGCATGCGGGCTTCGAGAACCTCAGGATTGGTGGGGCTGACGGCGGAGCTGGTGACGACGACTGAGGCGTCGCCCAGATTGTCCGCGGCGTGGCCCTCGTGGACGAGTGCGCCCATCTGGGCGAGGCGGTCCGTGATGGGGGAGCGGCGCTGGTCGCTGCCAGAGACACGCATGCCGAGGTTGAGCAGTATCTCCGCGATGCCGCTCATGCCGATGCCGCCGATTCCGATGAAATGGATGTGTTGCTTGTCAATAAACATAGGCAAAAACTGAGGATACCACTCGCGAGATGGGGGGCTTGGGGACGAGGGCGGTGTAGGTGAATTTCGAGGGGGCGAGATGCGCCGGAGGGTGCTGGCCAAACCCGTTTGCGGAAGAAAAGTTGCGGATATTTATTTTTCGCATCTGCACCGAACGGGCCACAACTCTTGGGAAAGCGGGTGTTTAGACAGACATGAACGGTGAAGCCGGGGGCAGCAGGAGAGAAGCTCCCAGACGGCAGAATCACCGGCCCGCAGCGCCAAGGCGGCTGGGGCAGAAAGACGGATCTATGCGTACCATGCGGACATTGCTCACAGTTGCTCTTGCTGCCGGATTTGCTACCACTGGCTTGGCCGTGGCCAACGCCCAACAGCGTGGCGGGGAGTTCCGCCAGGCGCAGGGACGGGAAGACCGTGGATTTGGGGGCCGCGTGCAGCCGGTTGGGCCAGCCCGTTATGAGGGCGGGCGGGATTTTGACCGGGGCAACCGCGACCGGCGCGACGGCGACCGCGGCGGCTATGTGAACTACGGTGGCGGCTATGCGGCGCCGGTGTACGGCGGCGGCGTGGACGTGGCCTATGTTCCTCCCTGCCCCGGACCGGGATATGCGTGGACAGCCGGCTACTGGGACGGCGGCGTCTGGATGCCGGGGACGTGGGTCTTCCAGGGCAATCCTGGCGTGGTGGTGGGTGTAGGATACGGCGGCTACTATGGCGGCCGGGGCTATGTGGGACGCGGATACGTGGGGCGCGGCTATGATGCACGTGGCTTTGACCGCGGACACGTGGTAGCGCGGGGCTTTGTGGGCGAGCGGGGACACTTTGGACGCCGTTAAACCCAGGTATTGCCTGCTCCGATGGGCGGGCATCGCGGATTTGATCTCTGCACAGTAGTTCCTTCTGCCTGCCCCCTCCGCCAACCAGCGGCGGGGGCATTTTTCGCTGGCTGGAAGCGGGCTGCGACGGTTGGTGCGGGAAAAACTACACGGGCAGCCAAAAATGCGTAAGATTCTTCTGAGGGGCAGCGCAACTAATGGCCGCCAGTTCCGTTCAACACAATAGAACGGCCGGAAACGGCAGAAGCTGACCGGAGGAGCAAGTGGGCTCCTTCCTCCAGGGTTCCGCAAGGAAAGGGTCTGGAAGCACCGGCAGCAATGGGAGGTTGAACAATGCGTACTCTTCGCCTTGCAATGTTGGCAGTGGTTCTGGCTGTGATCGCTCTGGCCGCGCCGCAAGCCCAGGCTCGGGTCTTCGTCGGTGTGGGCTTTGGCCCGGTGCTGGCCCCTGTGCCGTATGAATATGCAGCACCAGTCTGCGAATACGGCTACTACAGTTATTACCCATACGACTGCGCGCCCTACGGCTACTACGGCGCGGACTGGTTTGATGGCGGCGTGTTCCTGGGCGTAGGCCCGTGGTACGGACGCGGCTGGGGATATGGACGCGGCTGGGGCTATGGACGTGGTTACGGCTATGGCTACGGACGCGGGGGTTATTACGGCCGCAACGGGTACGGAAATGGGCGGGAAGGCTACTCCGGACGCAACGGCTACGGCGGCGGCGCACGGCCGGCGTATAACGGGGGAGCGCGCAACGGGTTTGCCAGCGGAGGCCGGCCAGGCTACGGCGGCGGCTACGGTGGCGCACGGCCCAGCTACGGTGGTGGATACGGCGCGGCACGGCCGGGCGGCAGCTACGGTGGCGGACGGCCTGGCGGAAGCTATGGCGGTGGACGGCCCGCAGTAGGCGGCGGTGCACGGTATAGCGGCGGTGGCGGTGGCGCTCGCTTCAGCGGCGGGGGTGGCGGTGGTCACTTTGGCGGCGGCGGCGGCGGACACGCCAGCGGCGGCGGACATGGTGGCGGTGGTCACCGGTAAGCTGAAATCAGGGAAAACAGCAGAGGGGCGAGCGCAAAGCTCGCCCCTCTGCTGTTTGTGCGTTTCAGTGCCGGGCGAGATCGGCGAGGCGGTCGGCGATGTGTTCGGCGGCCTGGGGACGGGCGAGTGTGCGGGCGCATTCGCCCATGGCGGCGAGCTTTTCGCGGTCGGCGAGCAGGGTGGTGAGGGCGGTGAGCAGGTCGTGGCCGCCGGCGGGGTTGTGGGGCGGCAGCTGGCTCTCGATCATCAGCTCGGCTGCGCCGGAGTCGACCATGACGTCGGCGTTCTTGCGTTGATGGTCGTCGGCAGCGGCGGCAAAGGGGATGAGCAGGGCGGCTTTGCCGGCGGCGGAGAGCTCGGCTACGGTGGAGGCTCCGCTGCGGGACATGACGAGGTTGGCAAGGCCGATTTCGGTAGCCATGTCGTCGAGGAAGGCTTCCACGCGCCAGCGGGCGGGGTCTGCGCCGGAGTCTGCGTAGGCCTGGCGGGTGGAGTCGGCGTGTCGCGCGCCGGCCTGGTGGAGGATGGTGAGCCCCGGTACGGCGGCCAGCAGGGCGGGGATGAGCGGGGGGAGCACGGTGTTGAAGATGCGCGCGCCCTGGGAGCCTCCAAAGATGAGCAGATGCGGCGGGGCAAGGGGCGACGGCGGCTGGAGGGCGAAGAACTCCGGACGGACGGGGATGCCGGTGACCTGGGGGTTGCGGAACCAGCGGGCGGCTGGGGCGAAGTTGACTGCGGCGGCCTGGACGCGCCTTCCGACGAGGCGATTGGCGAGACCGGGGACGGCGTTGGGCTCAAATGCGACGGCGGGAATGCCGCGCAGGATGGCTGCGCCCATGGCCGGGCCGGAGGCGTATCCGCCGACGCCGAGGACGGCCTGGGCGCGGAACTCTGAGAGGTATCGGCTGCAGGTGACCAGGCTCATGGGCAAGAGGACGAGGGTGCGCAGGCGGGTGTTCCAGGCGACCTGGTTGAGGGGGCCGACTTCGACGAGCTTGAGGGCGAATCCGGCGGCGGGCACGAGGCGGGTTTCCATGCCGCGCGCGGTGCCGACGAAGAGAACCTGCGCGTTGTGGCGTGCGACGAGCTGGCGGGCGACGGCGAGGGCGGGGATGACGTGGCCGCCGGTTCCTCCGCCGGCGATGAGGATGCGGGGGCCGGGGGTTGTGTCTGTGAGGGGCAGCTGTGGTGGGATGAGGTCTGGCGGGGTCACGTCAGTCCACTTCCTGCGTGAGGTTGAGCAGGATTCCAACGCAGGCGAGCATGATGCAGAGGGATGTTCCGCCGGAGCTGATGAAGGGCAGGGTGATGCCCTTGGTGGGAAGCAGGCCGACGACGACGCTCATATTGAAGAATGCCTGGATGAGGATGGTCATGGTGATGCCGAAGGCGAGCAGGCGGGCGAAGGGGTCGCGCAGGAGAAAGACGGTGCGCAGGCCGCGGAAGCCGAGGAAGGCGAAGAGCAGGACCATGGAGATGGAGCCGATGAGACCGAACTCCTCGGCGATGTTGGCGAAGATAAAGTCGGTGTGGGGCTCGGGGAGGAAGAAGAGTTTCTGGACGCCTTCCATGTATCCGTGTCCGGTCCAGCCGCCGGTACCGACGGCGATGAGGCTCTGGTAGGTTTGGAAGCCTGCGCCCTTGGCGTTGGCCTCAGGGTGCAGCCAGGCGAGGACACGGGCGAGCCGCCAGGGGAAGAAGATGAGCATGAAGGCGAGGACGGGTGCGCCGATGGCGGCCAGGCCGAGGACCCAGCGCCACTCCATGCCGGCGAGGAGCAGGACGGCGACGGTCATGCCGGCGAGGACGAGTCCGGTGCCGAGGTCGGGCTGAAGCAGGATGAGGGCAAGGAAGACCAGGGGCGGGGCGAGGGCGGGCAGGAGGGTGCGACGCCAGTCGCGGATGCGGTGCAGGCGGTCGTGGAGAAACCAGGCGAGGAAGATGGCGAGGACGGGTTTGGCGATTTCAGAGGGCTGGAAGCTGAAGAAGCCGCCAAAGCGTATCCATCGATGAGTGTGATGGGAGTCGTGCATGGCAAAGACGGCCAGCAACAGGAACAGGGTGATGGCCATGGCCGGGTAGACGAATTTTTTGGAGTTGTAGATGTGGAAGTCGACGCGCATCAGCAGGAGCATGGCGAGGACGCCGAGCGCGGCCCAGCCGGCCTGCTTGCCGAGGAAGCTGTAGGGCGAGCCGTATTTGGCCTGGGCCATGACGGCGGAGGCGGAAAAGACCATGGCGAGGCCGACGACGACCAGAGTGATGGTGGTGGCGAAGAGCCATTTGTCCACGGAAACGCGCTTGGCCATGGTCTACTCCCTCCGCAGGGAATCCTGGCACGAGAGCTCGATGACCAGTTCCTTGAAGACGCGGCCGCGGTGCTCGTAGCTTTCAAACTGGTCAAAGCTGGAGCAGGCGGGGGAAAGAAGGACGATTTGGCCTGGATGGGCGGCGCGAGAGGCGGTGACGAGGGCGCGGTCGAGGGTTTCGCAGGAGACAAGGGGGACGATTCCCTTGAGGTGGGATTCGATTTTGGATGCGGCGGAGCCGATGGTGTAGACGGCGCGGACGCGGGAGCGGAGCAGGGCGGCGAGGTCGGCGTAGTTGGAGTTTTTGTCCTTGCCGCCGAGGATGAGGTGGATGCCGCCGGGGAAGGCGGCGATGGCCTTGGCGGAGGCATCGACGTTGGTGGCTTTGGAGTCGTTGTAGTAGTCGACGCCGTTACAGGTGGCGACGAACTCGAGGCGATGCTCGACGGCCTTGAAGGTGGAGACAGTGCGGCGGATGGATTCCGCCGAGGCGCCGGCAAGGCGAGCGCAGCAGACGGCGGCGAGGACGTTTTCGACGTTGTGAGTGCCCTTGAGGGGAATTTCAGCCAGGGGCAGGATGGATTCGATGGGGGCATCGGAGGCGGAGCGGAAAACGACTTCTCCGTCGAGGACCCATGCGCCACGGGCGACCGGCTCCTCAACGGAGAACCAGTAGATGCGGGCGGCGGAGCGAGCCGCAGCGGAGGCGGAGCGAGAGTTGTCGGCGTTGAGGACGAGCGAATCGGCGCGGGTCTGGGCCTGGAAGATTTTCTCCTTGGCCTGGGCGTAGCGCTCGAAGGAGCCGTGGCGGTCGAGGTGGTCGGGGGTGATGTTGAGGATGACGGCGATTTTGGGATGGAAGAGCTGGGTGCTTTCGAGTTGGAAGCTGGAGACTTCAAGGACCGACCAGCCGTCTGGCGAGCTGCCGTCGACCAGATCGACGACGGGGACGCCGATGTTGCCGCCGACCTGGGTGGGCAGGCCGGCGCCGGAGAGGATTTCGCCGACCAGGGCGGTGGTGGTGGTTTTTCCGTTGGAACCTGTGATGCCGACGATACTGCCCTTGAGGAACTGGGCGGCCAGCTCGAGCTCGCCGATGACGGGGAGGCCGAAGGCCTTGACCTGGACCAGCTCCGGGGTGTCGAGGGGAACGCCGGGACTGACGACGATCAGGTCCTGGCGGCGGAAGGTGAGCAGGCCGTGGCCGCCGGACTCAACCATGATGCCGGCCTCAAGCAGGGCGGGCAACTCCCTGGCCAGGGCCGCGGCGCTGCGCATGTCGGAGACAGTGACCTGCGCGCCCTGACGGCGCAGAAACAAGGCGGCCGACAGACCGGATTTTCCCAGACCTACGACGAGAACTTTTTTGCCCTTTAATTCCATCTTCTATTCCCCACCTATTGTGTTGTTGCGAAAAGTTTGCGGTGCTTGCCCGAGGGTAACCCCATTGTGGCATCCCTTGTGCCTGAGTCCCACAGGGACTAGCGGAGTTTGAGCGTGGTGAGTGCAAACAGTGCAAACACCAGCGCGCCAATCCAGAAGCGCACGATGACTTTGGATTCTTTCCAGCCCATCAGCTCGAAATGATGATGCAGAGGGGCCATTCTGAAAATACGCTTCTTGTTGCGAAGTTTGTAGCTGCCGACCTGGAGGATGACGGAAAGTGCCTCAAGGACGAAGATGCCGCCGATGAAGGGGAGCAACAGTTCCTGGCGGATGATGACTGCGACGGTGGCGATGGCTCCGCCGAGGGCCAGCGAGCCGACGTCGCCCATGAAGATCTCAGCCGGGTGTGCGTTGTACCAGAGGAAGCCGATGGAAGCGCCGACCATGGCTCCGCAGAAGACGGTGAGCTCGCCGACCATGGGCATGCGCTGTAGTTCGAGGTAGTCAGCAAAGACGACGTGGCCGCTGACGTAGGTGAGTACCGTGAGCGCTCCGGCGGCGATGATGGTGCAGCCGATGGCCAGCCCGTCGAGGCCGTCGGTGAGGTTGACGGCGTTGGTGGAGCCGACGAGCACGAGGGTGACGAAGATAACAAAGGGAGCGGCGGCGAGGAAGCCGAGATGGGGTATCTGGCCCAGCCATGGCACGGTGAGGTCGGGGCGGAAGCTCTTTGCAAAAGGCACGGTCAACTGCGTGGAGAAGTAGTGGAACTGCTGCATGACGACGAGCGAAGAGGAGACGAGCAGGCCGGCGAGGATTTGCCAGAACATTTTGGCGCGGGCGGTGAGGCCCAGGTTGCGGCGCTTGACGACCTTGATGTAGTCGTCAGCAAAGCCGATGGCGCCAAAGGCCATGGTGGAGAAGACCACGATCCAGACGAAGGGATCGGAGAGATCGGACCACAACAATGTGGGCAGCAGAATGGCGATGGCGATGAGCACGCCGCCCATGGTGGGGGTGCCGGATTTTTTCTTGTGGGACTCGGGGCCCTCATCGCGGATGTACTGGCTGATCTGGAAAGAGCGCAGCTTTTCAATGACGTAGGGGCCGATGAGGAGGGCGATAAGAAGGGCGGTGAGGGAGGCAAAAGCCGTGCGGAAGGTCAGGTACCGGAAGATACGGAACGGGTGGAAGAACTGAAAGAGTTTTTGGTAGAGCAGCCAGTAAAGCAAGAACCCTCCGGTGGTGGGGCGTACGAAGTCAATTTTACCCGCGCCGGGAGATGGACGAGAGGGTCCGGCGGCGGGTTAAAGCGAATCCAGAGATGGTATACCCAACCAAGTATTCGCGAGGAAGGATTTTTCTTGATGAAAAATCCAGTCTGGCATTCGTTCTCGCAGGGTACAGCAACTCTGGATTCGCTCTAGTGCTGGGCGGCGGTTTGGCGCGCCAGTTCCTTTTGAAAAGCCTGTTCGCGGTCGGCGATGTAGCGCTGGTAGCCTTCCGGATCGACGAATGCGTTGCGGTCGCCGGCGCGGAAACGCTTGAGTTTTTCCGTCAGGTCGAAGTAGCCGCCGTGCGCGCCGAGAAAGATGTCGCATGGCAAGGATTTGAGGAGGCGAAACTGGGCGGCATAGTCGGCGGAGATGTGGGGGTATTCGCGGTTGTCGAGCAGTTTGTATCCGGGGTTGAGGTTGGGGCTGCCGACGATGACCACGTGCATGGTGCGGCCGTTGACGGGCTCGTCCATGGTCCAGGTGGTGGTGCCGGGGGTGTGTCCGGCGGTCTTGTGGGCGGTGAGGACGAAGCCACCGAGGCGGACCTGCTCGCCGTCGTGGAGGACGTGGTCCACCTTGAGCGGGGGAAAGTACATGGATGGGTCGTGGCTGTAGCGGAAATCGACGCGGCCACCGGACTGGAAGGTGCGCACATCGGAGTCCATGACCATGACCTGGGCGTGAGTGAGGCGCTTGAGCTCGGCGAGGCCGGCGCAGTGGTCGTAGTGGGCGTGGCTGTTGAGCAGGAAGCGCACGTCAGAGAGGCGGAAGCCGAGCCGCTCGATGGAGGCGCGGATGAGCGGGGGCGAGCTGACCAGGTTGCCGTTGATGAGGATAAGCCCCTGCGGGGTGGCGACGAGGTATGCGGCGAGGTCCTGGCTGCCGACGTAGTAGAGGTTGCCGGCGATGCGGAATGGCTCCAGGGGGGTGGTCCATGCGGGGTCGAGCTCGGCGGCGGCGGGGCGCAAGGCGAAGAGGGAAATCGCGAGAAACAGAGTGCAGGCGAAGCGGCGGGCGGTCATGACTGGCCTTCCTGGAGAGCTTCGATTGCCTGTTCGAGGTGGACTCCGCGGGAGCCTTTGACGAGGATGGCGTCGCCGGGGCGGATGTTGGCGAGGAGCCACTGTCCGGCTTCCCCGGCGTCGGCGACAAAGACGGCGCGGGTGCCGAGTTCGGCGGCGGCTTCGGCGAGGCGGCGGGCGTTGCCTCGTACGCCGACGACGATGTCGAGGCCGGCAGCGGCAGCGGCCTCGCCACAGGCGGCGTGGAGTTGAGGTGCGTGGTCGCCGAGCTCGAGCATTTCGCCTGCGACCAGAATCCGGCGCTGGGCGGGCCTGGCTGCCAGGGCGAGGATCATGGATTTGAGTGCTTCGGGGTTGGAGTTGTAGCAGTCGTTGATGAGGATGGCCCCGCCAATGGGCAGAAGTTGTCCGCGGCGGTCGCCTGGCTCCAGCGCCTCAAGGGCGGCGATGGCCGCGGGGATGCGCACGCCGGCTTCGTGGGCCACGGCGAGGGCGGCGGCGGCGTTGGAGGCGTTGTGGCGGCCGAGCAGGTGCAGATGGACCGGGTAGGTTTCTTCGCCGAGGCGGATGCTGAGTTGGAGGCCGCCGGACTCGCCGGACTGGTCCAGTGCAATGATTTGCGGGTCGGCGCAAGGGCCGAAGCCGAAGTAGACGGCCTTGCCGGCGAAGTCGCGGCCGAACTGGCCGACGTAGGCATCGTCGCAGTTGAGGAAGGCGACGCCGGTCTCTGGGAGCGAGTCGACGAGTTCGTATTTGGCGCGGGCGATGCCGCTTTGGCCGTCGGAGAAGTTCTGGATGTGGGCGGTGCCGACGTTGGTGACAACGCCCCAGTCGGGCGCGGCGATGCGGGCCAGCAGGGCGATTTCTCCGGCGTGGTTCATGCCCATTTCGACGACGGCGATGTCGTGCTCGGCTTGCAGGCGGAGCAGTTGCAGGGGCAGCCCGAAGCCGTTGTTGAGGTTTCCCTGGGACTTGAGGACGTGGAATCCTGCGCCGAGTGCGGCAGCGATGGCGTCTTTGGTGGAGGTTTTGCCGGCCGAGCCGGTGATGGCCACGACGCGCTTGCCCCACTGGCGGCGGACGTGGCTGGCAAGGGCCTGGAGCGCGGTGAGGGGGTCTTCGACGAGGACCAGCGGACAGGCCAGAACGGAGTCCGGCAGACTGGCCACCTGGGCGAGGGAGACGACGGCGGCGACCGCGCCGCGGTCGAGCGCGGCAGCGAGAAATGCGTGGCCGTCGTGACGCTCACCGCGGACGGCAAAGAAGAGCTCGCCGGTGAGGATGGAGCGCGAGTCGATGGAGTATCCGGTGGCGATGAGCGCGCCGACGGCGGAGATGCTGGCGGGGGCCTCAAGGCGTCCCGCGCAACCGAGCGCGACTTCAGCGAGTGTCAGATGCATTGCTCACCACCATAACCGAGCGCGCGCAAAGCGGAAAGCGCGACTGCGGCGTCGTCGAAGGGGACGGTGCGATCGGCGAGGATCTGCTCTTTTTCGTGACCTTTGCCGGCGAGCAGGACGACGTCGCCGGGGCGGGCGGCATCGAGAGCGAAGCAGATGGCCTCGCCGCGGTCGGGGCGGGCGACCCAGTGTTTGCAGCAGGCCTGGAGGGCAGGCAGAATTTCGTCGATGATGGCCTCGGGGACTTCCGAGCGGGGATTGTCGCTGGTGACGACGACGAAGTCGCTTCCCTGTCCGGCGGCCTGGCCCATCTTGGGGCGCTTGGTTCGGTCGCGGTCTCCGCCGCAGCCGAAGAGGGTGATGACGCGGCCGCCCGTGGAGCCGACGAGTCCGCGAGCGAGTGTGGTGAGGTTGCGCAGGGCGTCGTCGGTGTGGGCATAGTCGACGATGACGGTAAAGGGTTGGCCAGCATCGACGGGCTGGAAGCGGCCGGGAACGGGATGGAGGCCGCCGATGGCCTGGACGAGGGTGGCAAAGCCGACGCCGCGGGCGTGGGCGGCGGCGAGGGCGGCCAGCAGGTTGAGCACGTTGACCTGTCCGGCGAGCCCAGAGCGCACCGGGCCCTGGCCAGCGGGGGAAACGAGAAGGAATTCGGCTCCGGCGGGGGTGAGGCGCAACTGTTCCGCGCGCCAATCGGCGGAAGGGTCGAGGCCGTAGGTGACCACCTGCGCGCCGACGGATTGAGCCGAGTCGATGAGCTGGGTGGACCAGGAGTCTTGGAGGTTGACCACGGCGACACGGGGGGCCGGGTAGCGAGTGCCATCAAAGAGCAGGCGCTTGGCGGCGAAGTATGCGTCCATGGTGAGGTGGTAGTCGAGGTGGTCGCGGGTGAGGTTGGTGAAGACGGCGACATCAAATCCGACGCTCTCGACGCGGCCCTGTTCGAGGGCGTGGCTGGAGACTTCCATGACCAGCTCGGATGCGCCAAGGGCCAGGCCGTCGGCCATGAGTTCGAAAAGGTCGCGGGATTCGGGGGTGGTGTGCGCGGAGGGCCGGACCTGGCCGGCGACGTGGTACTCGATGGTGCCGACGAGGACTCCAGAGCGGCCGGCGGCCGCGAGCAGGGCCTCGAGAAGAAAAGCGGTGGTGGTTTTGCCGTTGGTTCCGGTGACGCCGGTGGAATGAAGGTGCCGTTCGGGGTGGCCGAAGAAGGCGGAAGAGGCTTCCGCCAGGGCTTTGCGACCGTGGGCGACGAGGGCGCGGCCGAGCTGCGGATGATCGCGTTCGAGCGCGGCGTAGGCTTCTGGCGAGTCCGTGACGATGGCTGCTGCGCCGGCGGCTACGGCGCGGGGGAGGTAGCGGTTGCCATCTGTGGAGCCGCCCCGCATGGCGACAAAAACCGAGCCTGGACCGACGCGGCGGGAGTCATATTCAACGCCGGCGACGCGTGCGTCCGCGCCCGCAGCGGGCTGCAGTACCGTAATGCCGTTGCTCAACTGACTCCACTGCATATCGTTACCGATTGTACGACCGTGGGGGCTGCGATTTCCTTTTACAAGAGTGCAACGACGGGCAAGAGGACGCCTACGCTCATCGCGAACAGTGGACGATGACCTTGGAGCCGGGTGAAACCTCGGTTCCGGCGGCCGGCTGCTGGCTGCGCACCAGACCACGGCCGACGACCTGGGGATTGAGGCCGATCTGGGCCATCTGCTCGACCACCTGGCGCAGGGGCATGCCGATGAGCGACGGTACCTTGACGCGCTTGCCGGTGGGGACAGTGACGGTGGCGACATCGGGGACGGTTTCGGCGCTGGGGGCGGGCGGATTGGCCGGGCTGGGCTGGCTGCCTGGGGCTGGGTGGCTGCCCGGGGCTGCGGCGCGGCTGCTTTCGACGGACTGGCGGAGGGGGTCGTCCTCGGGCAGTTCCTTGACGGCGGCCAGCAGGGCTTGGGCGTCACCGGAGTGCTCCTGAATGGGCTCAACCTCTTTGGGTCCAGTTGGCTTGGCGGCGCGCGGGGGGTGAACCTCAATGTCGTGAGGCACGCCAAGATACTCCAGCGTCAGCTGGGCGACCTGGGCAAAGACGGGAGCCGAGGTGGATGAGCCGTAGTAGTCGCCGTGGGGATTGTCGATGACCACGGCAATGGCGATGACCGGGTTGTTGACCGGGGCAATGCCGGCAAAGCTGGCCACGTGCATGGTTTTGGAGTAGGTGTGCGTGGCGGGATCAATCTTCTGCGCGGTGCCGGTTTTGCCGCCGGAGGAGTAGCCGTTGAGCTGCGCCGCCTTGCCGGTGCCGAAGAGAACGACGCCTTCCATCATTTTGCGCATCTGGGCGGCGCTCATGGTGCTGATGACGCGATGGGCCCCGGTGGGCAGTGGGTTGGGCAGCTCTTCGCCGGCCTTGAAGGGTTGCGCGACCAGCTCAGGCGCGGCTTCACCGGGGCGGGCCTGGGGGGGAGGCATGACGATGTGCGGGGGCAGGTAGACGCCGCCGTTGGCGATGGTGGAAACCATGGAGACCAGCTGGATAGGGGTGACCGCAACTTCCTGGCCGATGGAAACGGAGCCGAGCGTGGAGATGGTCCAGTGCCGGGCCGAGGCGAGGAGGCCGCGCGTCTCGCCGGGCAGCTCAAGGCCGCTGCGCGCGCCAAAGCCGAAGCCGCGAATGTACTCGTTGAACTTTTCCGGGCCGAGCCTGAGGGCGAGCTTGACGGCGGCTACATCGCTGGAGTGCTCGAGGGCCTCGTGGATGGTGATTTTGCCGTAGTGGTCGGATTTGTCGTCGTGGATGACGCGGCCGGGAAGCTGGATGGAGCCACCCTGGCAGTCGATGATGTCGTCCGGGGAGACGATGTGCTGGTCGATTGCGGCCGAGTAGGTGACCAGCTTGAAGGTGGAGCCTGGCTCGTAGACGTCGCTGACGGCGTGGTTGCGGAGGAGCGCGGGGGTGGTGTGGCGGAAGTCGTTGGGATTGAAGGTGGGGCGAATGGCGAGGGCGAGAATCTGGCCGGTGTGCACGTCCTGGATGACTACGGTGCCGTTGGCCGCCTGGGTGCGGGCCATAGCCGCGTCGAGGGCTTTTTCCGCCATGAACTGGATGTTCTCGTCGATGGTGAGCATCAGGTTTTCGCCGGCTTCGGGCTGCTTTTCCTCCGAGCCGAGGACCTTGCCCCGGGCGTCGATGTAGAGGGTCTGCTGGCCGGGCTTGCCGAAGAGGCGCTGATCGAACTTCTGCTCGACACCGCTGAGTCCCTTGTCGTCGTCGCTGACGTAGCCGAGGACCTGGGCCGCGGTCTGGTTGTCCGGGTAGGAGCGTTTGAACTCGCGCTGGGGGAAGATGCCCTTGAGATTGAGCGCCTTGACCTGGTCGGCGACCTCCGGGGCGACGCGTCGGGCGATCCAGACCATGCCGTGGGCGGTTTCCTTTTTGGCTGCGTTGGGATCCGCGGGGCCGGATTTGCCGGCGTACTGCTGGGCCTTGTTGCGGGCGTTGATGGAGTCGAGGCTGGACTTGAAGCGGGCGGTGATCTGCTCTTCGCTGGTGTAGAGGTCTTCCGGAGCGGTGTGGACGATGCCGGCGAGCAGGTGCAGGACGCCCTGCAGGCTGCTGGTGTCCATCAGTGCCGGGTCGGCGGAGAAGGAGTCAGCCTTGACGGTCATGGCCAGCTCGCGGAGGTTGCGGTCATAGATGAGGCCGCGGCGGGGCGCCAGTTCCAACTGAATGCCGTGCTCCTGGCGGGCCAGCTTGTCGTATTTGTCGTGCTCGGCGACCTGGAGCCAGAATAGGCGGACGCAGATGGCCAGCGCCCAGCAGCCCATCAACAGACAGGCCAGCCAGAAACGCCAGCGGACGGAGCGGGTCAGCTCCCTGGGCTGGCGGCCGCGGTTTGGATTGGCTCTGAGATTGGGCTGGGGCACAGGGAACGACTCCAAAGCAGGGGTAGCGCAAGAGCTGGGAACAGGGTGATGCCGCAGTGGAAGCTTTTACTGGACTGCGGAGGCGACAGCCTGCGGAGCTACCTGGGCCAGAGTCGGCGTGGATGCCGTCGAGGGCTCAGACGGGTCTCCGGCGCGGACAACCTGATCCGGCTGGCGCTCGACCATGCCCATCTCCCGCGCCATTTCGTCAATGCGGGTGGGCTGCGAGAGCTGCGCCTCGGAGAGCCTGAGCTGGCGATTCTCTTCGCGCAGCAACTCGACCTGGTGCTTTTTGTCTTCCACGCTGTAGCCCTTTTCAATGGCGCTGAAGTGCTGCCATCCGTAGGCCATCAGCAGGGTCAGCACCATGACTCCCACGGCGGAAAAGACCCGCATTTCGCGGTTGCGCACGGTGTCGGGAGCCTTGACCAGACGGGAGTTGTCAATGTGCTTGGAGAAATTGAATTCGAGCGTGGGCCCGCGGCGCAGCCTCTGCTGGTCGGCAAAGAGCTGGGCGTTGCGCTCTGCGATGACTTGTGCCGAGATGCGTCCGCCTGTCAGATAGCTCATCGCCTGTACCGCCTTTTCTGCTAACGGCCCGGTTTCCCGGGCCTGCCCTTTTTCTTTTTGATCTCGGGCCTGGTACCGCCCGTGGTTGCAAATCCTGATCGTGGCCCGTCGGCGCGGGCAAACTCCGGCAACTTCTGTGGCCCTGCGTCTTCCGGCCCAAGCTTTTCCGCTGCCCGCAGCTTGGCGCTTCTGGAGCGGGGGTTCTGATCCATCTCCGCTTCCCCGGCAACGACCGGCTTGCGCGTCAGAACGGTCCAAATCCCTTTTGCCGCTTCGTCCCGCATGGCGTCTTTGGCGATGCGGTCTTCGAGCGAGTGAAAACTGATGACAACCAGCCTGCCGTGGGGCTTAAGCAACATCGGTGCGGCCCTGAGCAGTGCCTCAATCTCTGTCAACTCGCGGTTGACGTGAATACGGATGGCTTGAAAGGTGCGTGTGGCCGGGTGAATCCGATCCCCTTTCATTGTTGGGGCGCTGCCTGCCACCACTCGGGCCAACTGCCCCGTTGTAGTGATCGGCCGCGCCCTGACAATGGCTCTGGCGATTCTCCACGACCTCCTCTCTTCTCCGTATTCGTAAATGAGATTCGCGAGATCTCTCTCGTCCATCTCATTCACCACTTGTTCGGCGGTTACCCCCTGGCGCGTATCCTGACGCATATCCAGCGGTCCATCCGCCATAAAACTAAATCCTCGTTCGGCCTGGTCAATCTGCATGCTGCTGACACCAAAGTCAGCCAACATGCCATCGAGCGAGCCCGGCTCCACCAGTTCAGGAGCCTTGCTGAAGGCCTCGCCTATCAGCGTTACCCTGGGCATCTGCTCGCCCAGTTCCTCACGGAGCGCTTCGAGCCGGGCCCCTGCCAGTTCGAGTGCCTGCGGGTCGCGATCGAAGCCGATCAGGTGGCCCAGTGGGCCGAGCAGCCGGCAAATCTGGCTGGCATGGCCGGCAAAACCAAGGGTGCAGTCCAGGTAGATACCACCTGCCCGGACGGCCAGGTATTGGACAACGTCCTGAGAAAGAACCGGCACATGGCGTCGATTACCATCCGTCATGTGCTCCCCCTTGGGGGCCTTAGCCCTTTGACTGGCTGCGCAGAATGCGTCCCTGCTCAGCCATGTAGTCCATTGAATCGGACATGGTTACCGGCGATGCCTGTTCCGTGCCGCCTTCGCCTACAATCTGCTCCATCGTGTCGTGGTTGGCGATCTTCATGAAGACGCCCGCCCCGAGAATGTCCACTTCTCCCACCAGGCGGGCCTTGCCGCGCAGCCTCTGCGGCAGCAACAACCGGTCCTGGGCGTCCAGCTCAACCTGCTGGCCGTAAAAATTCACTTGGTCCATGAACCGCTGCTTCTCGCGCGACTCATCGGGAATCAAAGCCCACTCGGCTTCCTTCTCTTCCCACTTGACCAGCGGCCAAATCTGGCCGATCTGTCCGTCAAACGACGTGACAAAAAACTCTTTACCCCATTCGTTTCGCTCAAGGACCTTGAGAAAGCCGCCGGGTAGTTTGGCGCGCCCCTTATCGTCGACCTTGACTTCGTACGATCCGCGAAACATTTGTGTGCCTCAGTTCCCGCCCGGAAGATTTCCTGGAATGAATGGATTCTCATCCGGAGGCTCTCTGAACTAGACTCATCTTACGTCAGATTAAGAAAAATATCCCACTTTTTCCCAAAAATTTCCACTTCATTCGCACTTCAGGGCCCCAGCCGCTTGTTGGTGGTCAGAGGGGAAAGCATCCATTCTTGTGCAGATTTGCAGGATTTGACTGGAAGGGCCCCTGTCTGCCCCTACCGGCTGTGGTCGCGGAGGACGACCGCAAGCCGTAGTGTTTACCGGGATGAGTCCGTTTGCTAGAGTTGGCGGCGTTTGAGCAGCCGATTCTGAAGTATCAGACCGACGAGATAGGCCAAAACCGCCAGGTTTACGGCAAACAGGCCTACCCGGATCCATGTAACCCTATGGAAAAGCTCGATGATTTCAAAGGGAAGGAAGGAAGCGGTAATGAGGGCGGTGAAATATTCAGCCCAGACCTTCTCCAGCATGAGGCCGATGCCTTCGACCAGCCCGAGCGCGGCGTAGCAGAAGACGAAGATGCTGATGCGCTTGAGCATGCGGTCGTCGACCAGCTCGGAGCGGTTCAGCAGAAAGCTGATCATGCGGCCTTCGGTGTTGACCCGTAACTGGTCGGCGAGGCGGTTGAGCAGGTCTGCGACGTCGTGGTGCAGGAGGCGCAGGGCCCCAAAACCCACACTGGTCAGTAGGAACGCCTGGAAGAGCTTATAGGCGGCAATGAGTTCGAGCCAGCGATTGCGCCGCTTCTTGATTTTTCCTGACACCTGTCTCCCCACTGTTTCGCGGGCATCCGCGCGGTACCGTCGTCCCCCGGCGCGAGAGTGCCTGCATACTTTAACGTTAATTGACGCTGCCCAGTTCACCCTAATCTCGCTGGAGCAGAAACAGGACCGCTCCCAGCCCAGCCCACCGCATTCACCTCCCCTTCAGCAATCTGGCGTGGCTTGTGGGATACTCTGGAACCAGAGCAGAGCCAGAGATGCCAGAGACCCTCAGCACGAGCCAGTGGATACCCTTCCCGGTAGAGCTGGTCTTCGCGTTTTTTGCGAATCCGGCGAATCTGCCGCACCTGATGCCGCCCGGGCAGAAGGCGCGAGTGGAAATCGCGCGCCTGGTGCCGGCGCCGCCCAGGCCGGTCGCGGAGGACCCCGCGCTGCGCTTCCAGAGCCCCACCGCCGGGGTTGGTTCGGAGATGGTGATCAGCTTTCGCCCGGTGGCCGCACTGCCCTTCCGCCAGAGTTGGCTGGCCAAGGTGACCGAGTTTGAGTGGAACAGCTACTTCTGCGACATTCAACTGGAGGGCCCTTTCGCCAGTTGGAGCCACCGGCACGGGATTTCGCCGGAGACCCGTGATGGGGTGGCCGGTACATTTATCCGCGATGACATTGCGTACACCCTGCCGCTTGGGCCGCTGGGCGCCTGGGGCAACGCCCTGTTTGTACGCGGCGAAATGGAGGCTACGTTTGCCTACCGGCAGAAGCGGCTGGAGGAGATTCTCCCGATAGCAGCCCGGCAGGCTATTCGGCGCAGCTAGGGCCTGTTCACACTCTTCAGAAAGTGGCAGAAATAGAAAGCCCCCGGCCGTGGCCAGGGGCTTTTCGCTGAAGCGAAGTCAGCTTAGAAGTGATAGGCCACGCCGATGACCGGGTTGTAGATGTTGTAGTACTTGTTGGTGTTCAGCGGGCTGTAGCCGAAATCAGGCACCTTGGTGACGAAGCCGCGATATTCCACGCGGATGTCGAAGCTGGGGCTGATTTCGTAGGCCACGCCGACGCCGTAGAGGCCGCCGATGGTGGTCTGGTTCTTCACATCCAGCGAGGTGGTGGCCAAGTTGCGGATGTTCTGCCAGAGCAGTGCGCCGCCGCCGGCTTCCACGAAGGGATTGAATTTCTTGAAGTTGAAGTTGTAGACGTAGGCCGCGGAAACTTCCTGCTGGCGCGCGTTGACCTGATATCCGTTCTGGAAGGCGGGTCCGCGGAAGAGAATGTTGTTCTGGTTGATTCCGTAGTTGGCCTCGACCGCACCGCGAGGCGTGAGCATGAAGCGGTAGCTTGCCAACCCGCCGATGGCGCGCTTGGCGCCCACCTGGACATCGGTGGTGCTGGCGACAAAGGGTTGGATCTGGACAGAGCCACTGAGGCTGACGTCCTGACGGCTTTCCTGGGCTCGGCCTGCCACCAAACCAACGGTGAGCAAGAGTGCAAGTAGGGCAATTTTCTTCATTCGGTCCTGAACCTCGCGACTGCCCGACGGCCGGTAGGCCAGAAAGAGCATGTCAACCTTGTCGATAAATGGCGTTTAGAGTTTCTGCGCCGCTCTTTGCATTGTAACTGGCCGGGGCGGTCTATGGCTGCGTTCGCCCGGTTGGGAGCGAAAATGCTGCCATTTCCCCCATGCTGCCTACCCGATTTTCCGGAAGCACACGGGATAGACGCAAGCGTTGCCACAAGGAAAGCGGGGAGCGCGCTGCCGGGATGGTTCGCGGCCGGAAAATTCATTGGCCAAGGTGGGCCAGATTGTAGACAATGCTTGAGTTGGAAAAAGAGAACGTTTTCGGCAGGGCTATCGGCCGCACCCGTTCTCTATATCGCAATTGCGCAAAAGGACCCTCCATGCATTCTGTCTGGCTCGGCGAATTTCTCGGTACCTTCATCCTTATCCTGCTGGGCAGCGGCGTCAACGCCAGCGTTACGCTCAACAAGTCCTATGCGCAGCACGCCGGCTGGATCGTGGTTACCGCGGGATGGGCCTTTGGCGTGCTTTGCGGAGTGCTGACCGCGCAGGCCTTTGGCAGCTCTGGCGCGCACCTGAACCCGGCCATCACCTTTGCCAACGCGGTGGGAAGCGGTGACTACTCCCAACTTGCCAATTATTGGTCGGCACAGATGCTGGGAGCCATGTTGGGCGCGACGCTGACTTTTCTGATTTTTTATCCGCACTGGGCCATTACCCCGGACCCAGGCGCCAAGCTGGGCATCTTCTGCACAGGCCCTGCAATCCGTCACCTGCCCTCAAACCTGCTGAGCGAGGCGGCAGGGACCTTCGTCCTGGTGCTGGTGGCCAACGCCATCGGCTCCCACGGAGTGGCTCCCAATGGGCCCGCGGGCGGCATCGCGCCCTTCCTGGTGGCCTGCCTGGTCTGGGGCATCGGCCTGTCGCTGGGCTCGACGACTGGATACGCGATCAACCCGGCGCGTGATCTTGGCCCGCGCATCATGCACGCGATCCTGCCCATCCCCGGCAAGGGCGGCTCAAACTTCGGCTATGCCTGGGTGCCGATCGTTGGCGACCTGGCCGGTGGTGCGCTGGCTGGCACGCTTGTCCACTTTGCACACTTCTAGCGCATTTCAGGGAATTAGGTGGCCCCGCGAGTGTTCCAGACGCGAGACGTAAACAAACTGTAAATCTGTTCACCACAGCGGCCCGGCCATTGGCTGGGCCTTCCTGTTAAGGAGACAATAGCTTTATGAGAAACCTCAGTTCGATTGCTGGACTCTTCCTGGCCGTTGGAATCGTCGCCTGCCATCCTGGCCCCGCCCAGGAGCAGGCCTCCACCGTCGCCGCGCTCTCCCAGCCCGGCCCGACCTTTACCGTGCCGGCCAGTGAAATTCCCAAACACTGGACAGTAATCGGCTACGGCGACACCCGTTTCACCGACCCCACCGACACCAAGGACACCAACCCGATCGTGCGCCGCTGGCTGGTCAACCAGATTGCCGCCGAGCATCCCGATGCTCTGCTGATCTCCGGCGACCTGCCGCTAAAAGGCGCCGTGAGCAACGATTATGCCGTCTTCAAGACGGAGACCGAGATTTGGCGGACGAGCCACCTGCGCGTTTACCCCGCGCTGGGCAACCATGAGCTGAACGGCGGAGAAGCCCTGGGCCTGGGCAACTGGTGGGCGGCGTTCCCGGAACTCAACCAGCGCCGCTGGTACTCGGTGAGCTTTGGCAATGCATGGTTTCTGAACATTGACTCGAACGCGCCGCTGACCGCGGGCAGCGCGCAACAGGCCTGGATCGCCGACCAACTGAAGGCGCTGCCGCAAGCCGTGCAGTTCGTCTTCATCACCATGCACCACCCGGTGGTGGGCGACGATGGGGTGGGGAACAGCCACAACGTGCGCCCCAATGAGGCGGCGCTGGGCCAATTTCTGTCGTCTGTTGCGCCCACGCTGAAGGCGCGGATCACCGTCCTCTGCGGGCACGTGCACAACTACGAGCGCTTCCAGAAGGACGGCGTGACCTACCTGGTGGCCGGCGGCGGCGCTGCCAAGCCGTACAAGGTTGACCGCAACGCGCAGGACCTTTTCAAAGGCACCGACGAGGTCAACTACCACTACATCACCTTCCGCTTCGACGGCAAGACGGTGCACGCGGAGATGCATCGGCTGGCCAACCCGGACGGAGCCGGCCCGGACACCGCCAAGGCCGACACAGCCAAGCCCGGTTGGGAAGTGAAAGACAGCTTTGAGATTGTGCCGGTGAAGTAGCCTGCTTTATCGATGCCGGGGCGGAACCCATATCCGCCCCGGTGAATCTTTGGTTGCCAGATTCGCGCACCGGACCCTATGATGGCGCGACCGGATTTTCCGCGGTGGGCTGCATTTGAAAACGGTTACAAATCTCCGCCTCCGCCCAAAGGACCCCCATGCGCAAAGCCCCTGCTTCCCTCCTCGTCACGTTCCTGCTGATGCTCACTGCCGCTTCGCTGCCCGCCCAGTGGGCTCCGCTGACACACGACGATGCGGCTGCACAGCGCATCCAGTGGTGGCAGCAGGCGCGCTTTGGCATGTTCCTGCACTGGGGCGTCTACTCCATCCCGGGACGGGGGGAGTGGGTGCAGTGGTCCGAGCAGATCCCCGTGGACGAGTACGCCAAGCTGGCCGACCAGTTCCACCCAGAGAAATTTGACGCCGACGCCTGGGCACAGATTGCCAAGGCCGGCGGCATGAAATACATGGTCCTCACAGCGCGCCACCACGACGGCTTTGCCCTGTTCGACGACCCCGGCTCCAGCTTTACAGCGGTAAAGTCGGCCGCGCACCACGACTTTGTTGCCGACTACGTAGCCGCCGTGCGCAAGGCCGGCCTGGGAGTGGGGCTCTACTACTCGCCGCTGGACTGGCGCTTCCCCGGCTTCTTCTTCCCCGGCATCTACCAGCCCAACGCCCGGGAACTGCGCGCCCAGTACGAACGCCAGATCGACGAGCTGGCCAGCCACTACGGCAAACTCGACATTCTGTGGTTTGACGGTGGCGGCAACGAGTGGCTGGGCTTTGGCGGGGCGGAGTTTACTGGCAGCGGCTGGCAGGCGCGACCAAAAAACAAACCCTACGCAGGCAGCTTCGACTGGGAAGACGTGAAGACAGTCGGTCACCTGCGCAAGCTTCAGCCCAGTCTGATTCTGAATGACCGCACCAACGCTCCGGCCGACTTCCGCTCGCGCGAGGGCGACGGGGCGCTCGGCGACTTTGACAACACACAGCCCTGGGAACTATGCACCACCATCACGGAAGGCGCGTGGGGATACCAGCCGGGTGCCAAAGTCAAACCGCTGGCGCAGTTGGTTCGGCTGCTTGTGGGCGCGGCCGGTCGGGACGGCAACATGCTCTTGAACGTTGGGCCGAGGCCGGACGGGCAGATTGACCCGCCTCAGGCCGACCGCGTGCGCGAGATCGGCGCCTGGCTGGGCCAGTACGGCGAGAGCATCTACGGAACGCGCGGCGGGCCATGGCTGCCGGGCAGCTACGGCGTCTCCACACACAATGGCGCGGCCGTCTACGTGCACGTGCTGAAGGCTCCGGAAGGCGGCAAACTCACCTTGCCCAGCCTGCCGACGAAGGTCCTCAGCGCGGAGTTGCTGGGCGGCGGCAAGGTCGGCTTTGAGCAGACGCCCGGCACGCTTACGCTCGCGCTGGCGGCGATTTCGCCGGAGACCGCGCAGGAGAGCATCGACACGGTGGTCAAGCTGCAGTTGGCCGAGCCCTGGACGACGAATGCGGTGGTTCCCGTGCCGGCGAAGTAGAGGCTTGGGTTGCGTTGCCGCAAAAGAAAAATCCGATCAAAGGCCGGATGGGATGTGTCTGAGATTCGGAAGGAAATTGGTGGAGCTGAGCGGGATCGAACCGCTGGCCTCCTCGTTGCGAACGAGGCGCTCTCCCAGCTGAGCTACAGCCCCACGATTGGGAAGGAACTTTTTTATTCTACCAGCCGGGGCGGAAATGGCAAGCAACCCAAACGCCACTTTTCCACGCACTGCGGAGAGAAATGAAACAGGGGCCAGTTTTGAGCTGACCCCTGACCACTGTTGACGAACCACCGACAGCTTACAGGTGATTCATGTTCATGAGGAACTCGGCGTTGTTGCGCACCTTGTCCAGACGGCTGACCAGCAGCTCCATCGCTTCAACCGGCGACAGAGGGTTCAGCACCTTGCGCAGAACCCAGATGCGGGAGAGATCGTCCTTGGGGATGAGCAGCTCTTCCTTACGTGTGCCCGAGCGCTGAATGTCGATGGCCGGGAAGACGCGCTTGTCGACCAGCTTGCGGTCGAGGATGATTTCCATGTTGCCGGTACCCTTGAACTCTTCGAAGATGACCTCGTCCATGCGCGAGCCGGTATCGACCAGAGCGGTGGCGATGATGGTCAAGGAGCCGCCCTCTTCAATGTTGCGGGCCGCGCCGAAGAAGCGCTTGGGCCGCTGCAGCGCGTTGGAGTCGACGCCGCCCGACAGCACCTTGCCCGAAGGCGGAACGATGGTGTTGTAGGCGCGGGCGAGGCGGGTGATGGAGTCGAGCAGAATGACAACATCGCGCTTGTGCTCGACGAGGCGTTTGGCCTTTTCGATGACCATTTCAGCCACTTGTACGTGGCGGGCGGCGGGCTCGTCAAAGGTGGAGCTGATGACTTCGCCCTTGACCGAGCGCTGCATGTCCGTGACTTCTTCCGGACGCTCGTCGATGAGCAGAACGATGAGCACGACTTCGGGATGGTTGGTCGAAATGGAGTTGGCAATGGACTGCAGCAGCATGGTTTTGCCGGTGCGGGGCGGAGCGACGATCAGGCCGCGCTGGCCCTTGCCCACCGGGGTCAGCAGATCCATCACGCGGCCGCTGGTGGCTTCCTTTATCGTCTCCATCTTGACCCGCTCCTGCGGGTAGAGAGGCGTCAGATTGTCGAAGAGGATCTTGTTGCGGGTCTCCTCGGGCGACTCGAAGTTGATGGCTTCAATCTTGACCAGGGCGAAGTATTTTTCGCCTTCATGCGGCGGGCGGACGTTGCCGCTGATGGTGTCGCCGGTTTTGAGGTCGAATTTGCGGATTTGCGAGGGGGAGACGTAGATGTCGTCCGGCCCGGGCAGATAGTTGTAGTCCGGCGAACGGAGAAAGCCATAGCCGTCGGGGAGGATTTCGAGGACGCCCTCGGCAAAAATATGCCCTTCCTTCTCGCTCTGCGCCTGCAGAATCTTGAAGATAAGGTCTTGTTTGCGCATGCCGCTGGCGCCCTGGATCTCCAGGGTGCGCGCAATTCGGCTCAACTCAGTGATGTTTTTTTCTTTCAGTTCTGCAATGGTCATGATCACCTGCAACTAGGCGGAGGGGAAGGAGGGATGGATTGGAGGGTACTCCAGAGAAGGGAGGGGGGTGGGTAAAGCAGAGGGGTGGCACAGGCCGCGCTTAGGCTGCGCGGCGCTGCTCCACAGACTGAGTTTCAGGCTCATTGACCGGGGCCGAGGCGCCCGGGTTGGCAGTACGGAAACGATATAAAACTTCGTTCGTGGTGTCCTGCAGGCGGCTGTTGGGCTTGTGCAGTTTGCGTGTTGCCTTGCTGGCCAGCTGACAGAGCTGGTAGCGGTTGGCTACATGCGTAAGTGCTCCAAAAATCAACTCCGAGCGCATATTGATAATCTCCTTCAGGTTAAGCCTGCCCGGCTTGGCCGGTGCAGAGGAAGCCTTCGCTTGATGGACTTCCTTTGTATGTGTGGATACGTCGTTCTTCCGCGTAACCCTCTGTTCATTAGACGCAGGAAAAAGAGCATAAGTTCAAAAAATCGCCATGTTTCCGGCTTGTATCTCTTCGACCGAAGACTTGACGCATGTTTGGGCTTTCACAATTCCAGCACTACAACCAACCAATCACACACACCGCTGGCACACCGTAAACGGTGCATCCATTCCTAAAATGAAGCGGAGTAGGTGCGAAAAGCTTGAATCGCCGCAGGGCAACGATGGTTCAAGTTTGCTGGATAGCACTCATGAATCTATACCCATATATTCTGCGGGTCAACTCTTTTTTATAGCACGGCGACGCAATACTGTACCACATTGTGAATAAGGAATAGAAGACGGCAACTGGGCCCAAAAGGGAGGCCGGCCCCTGCGACCACCTCCCCGCTACCGGCACAGACCGCCGTCTTCACCCCTCAGGCTACCCGGGAGCGGCCGCGAACCTTCACCTCCTGATCGGAAAGAGTGCGCCCAAAGGGCTTACCCTCCGGATCGGTGCAGATAGGCATCCCGTTCCGGTCCACGCCGCCGGCCAGGGGACGATGGACTTGCACGTTGGGACGCCGTGTGAACACCTCATCGAGGCGGAAAAATACCGCCATCAACACCAGAACCATGGGAACGCCAACCAGCAGATTATCGGCAACAGAATGCAGTTCCATCGAAAACTCTCCCCCATCGCCATGCCTCCTGGATATCACGGAGGCACCATCCGATGGTTAGTGAGCTTATCGGTTGTTCTCTCAGAAACTTCTACTTACCTAAGTCATGAACAATAGCGGAAGTGACTGAAAATGCGACACTTTCATGAGAAATCGCTCAAGGTTGACGTCGATAGCAGAAAACACGCTCCACAATCTGCGGCTCGGCACGAATCTCGATTGTCGTCGTGTGCACCTCTTCCAGCCCAGAGGCGACTTTGTCTGACAGCAGGTCGTTGGTCAGCACAAAGCCTCCGGGCCGCATCATCGCGGAAAGATTGGCACGAGCCAGGGACTGCTCGAAGGCGTCGTAGTAGATGAAAATGTTCGTCCCGATGATCAGGTCGAACAGATCCTCTGGACTGGCTGCCGGCACGCGCTCGAAGACGATGTTCATGTCCACCGGGGTAATGCGGCTGGCAATTTCCGGGCGGATGCTGAGAGCGTGAATATGCACCTGGTCGGCAACTTTGACGGGCACCGTGACCGGCTTGACGGGGCTGCCAATCTGCTTGCCCAGGGCATCCCAGTATTGGGTAAAGGAGGCCAGGTACTCTTCTCCGAAGGGCACCTCGCTATTCCACGGCAACTGAATCACGTAGGGCTTGCCGGCCTGCGCGCTCTTGCGTGTTCGCTCAACATGGATGTTAATGCTGGGACTGATGTCGAAGGTATACAGATGAAAGGTTTTCGGGTCCGTCAGTCCAAGCCGGATCAGCGAATCGAGAACCGCGAAGGGCTGGATCGACTGTGGCGGATAGAAGTCGTTGCCAAAGTCCTTGTTGGCGAAGTCCAGCCCTGGACCGACAATGGCAATGCGACGCACACTGCCCGGCTTCAGCAGTCCGCTCTTTGCCAGTTCCCCGAGGCTGCGGTCGAGCGCATAGTCCGGCCACAGGTTGGTGTCGAGCGAGATGCCCCGCTGCGCGTACATTGTGGCCTGCTGGGCGGCATCGGCGGTCTTCAGTTCTTCGCGATAGCGGGCAAACTCGTCGCGCATGCGGGCCAGGTTGTCCAGCAGATGCTGCCTGACCCGCTCCCGTTCTTCCGGCGTCTTGAACGCGTAGCCGCGATGCACCAGGAAGGCGCGCATTTGCTGCATGCCCTCATTGGCTGTGGGCGAGGAAAGCGCCCGCACCAGGTCGTTGGCGCGGTTTTCCGCAAAGGAGTTGACCAGCGGGCTCTTGCCGTAGAGCGCAAGATAGTCCCGGTCGATCTGGTACTCCGTGGTGTAGGTGACGCCAAAGCGCAGAAGATTGGTCAGTGTATCTTCTTCGCCAACTTCGAGTCTTTGCCGGATACTCGTGTCCTGCGCCTTGACCCAGGCCGTCCATGCCGCGGCATCCGGGGCCGTGCGCAGCTCTGCGGGCAGTGTGTCTGAAAATCCCCGCAGGATAGGCTGCGCCGCCTCAAGCGGCATGAATTGAGCTTCAGGTTGCTGGCAAATTGCCGTAGTACTGAAAACAGAGAGCGCGAGTACAGCAAAGTGAGCAAACAGGCATTTGGATTTCATGCAGGTCTCACCAAAAGGTTTTTCATCTCATATCGAGATGCCTGCAACTATAACCCGGTTTTGCCCGCGCCAGCGTGCCGACGGTCACACGAACTGCTTCCCGGCGCAGTGAGCGGCATTCAGGCCCAGTAGCTGCGGTCCAGCGTCCGGTATTGGATGGCCTCGGCCAGATGACTTACCGCCAGGGCCGGCGCGCCTTCGAGATCGGCGATGGTCCGCGCCACTTTCAGGATGCGGTCGTGGGCGCGGGCAGTGAGTCCCTGCTGCTGCATGGCGCGCTCCAGCAGGCGCTCGGCGTCGGCGCCCAGCTCGCAGTAGGCGCGGATTTGCCGCGTGCCCATCTGCGCGTTGGCAAAGATCTTTTCGCCCTTCTTTTGGAAGCGCTCCCGCTGCCGTTCGCGGGCGTGGACGACGCGCTCGCGAATCTGCGCAGAGCCCTCGGCAGCGGCATTGCCGCGCAGCTCCTTGTACTGCACGGCCGGCACCTCGATATGAATGTCGATGCGGTCCAAAAGCGGCCCCGACACCTTTGAGACGTAGCGCTGAATCATGGGCGGGGTGCAGGTGCACTGGTGGGCGCGGTCGTTAAAGTATCCGCAGGGGCAGGGATTCATGGCCGCGGCCAGCATGAACCGCGCCGGAAAGGTGAGGCTCATGCTGGCCCGGGCGATTGTCACCGTGTGGTCTTCGAGCGGCTGGCGCATGACTTCGAGCACGTTGCGGGGAAACTCCGGCAGCTCGTCGAGAAAGAGCAGTCCGTTGTGGGCGAGGGAGACCTCGCCGGGGCGGGGAATGACGCCGCCGCCGATCAGCCCGGCGTCGGAGATGGTGTGGTGCGGAGCGCGAAACGGGCGCTGCGCGACCAGGCCGGCCGCCGCGTCCAGCACCCCGGCGACGGAGTGGATTTTGGTTGTCTCCAGCGCCTCTTCGAAGGTCAAGGGAGCGAGAATCGAGGGCAGGCGCTTGGCCAGCATGGTTTTGCCGGAGCCCGGCGGCCCGATCATCAGAATGTTGTGCCCACCGGCGGCGGCTACTTCCAGTGCCCGCTTGGCCGTCTGCTGCCCGCGCACGTCGCTGAAGTCGGCGGCAAAGTGGTGCAGCTCCTCCAGCAGCTCGTCGGTCCGGCGCTGGAAGGCTTCGCGCTGCACCTGGCCCATGAGGGTCGAGTTGAGCAGCTCAATCACGTCGCCCAGGGTGGAGACGGGATAGACGTTGACGCCCTCCACCACCGCCGCCTCAGGCGCGTTGATGGCGGGAATGACGAGGTTGGCGATGCCGCGTGCGCGGGCGAGTACAGCGATGGAGAGCGCGCCGGGGACGGGGCGAAGGCTGCCGTCGAGGCCGAGTTCGCCGACGAGGAGAAAGCTCGACAGATCGCGCAGATGCAGCGCCCCGTACGCGCTCAGGATGCCGATGGCAATGGGCAGGTCAAAGCCCGCGCCCTCTTTTTTCAGGTCGGCCGGCGCCAGGTTGATGGTGATGTGCGTGGGCGGAATGAGATAGCCGGAGTTTTTCATCGCGGCCTTGACCCGGTCGCGGCTTTCGCGCACGGCGGCATCGGGCAGCCCGACCGTGTGAAATTTTTCTTCTTCGGTAATATTTCCGGACAGGTCAACCTCTACATCGATCAAGTTGGCATCGATGCCGTACACCGCAGCGGAGAGGACTTTGGCAAGCATGGGGGTTGCCAGCGAGTTTAGCAGCATCCACCCTTAGCATCACAAATCACCGGTCTCATACCACCTGCGGTCGAGCGCAGCTCGATCCCCTGCTCACCGACGACTCACCACTGTTCACGGGCCACTGCCCTCGCGCTACAATCACCCCGTGCCCACACACGCCCAATCCGGTTTCCCCACCAGCCTTTTCGACCTCTACAAACTCGGCGTCGGCCCTTCCAGCTCGCACACCATGGGCCCCATGCGCGCCGCCTGGCGGTTTACCCAAACGCTCGGCGGCCTTGGCCTCGCCACCGCGACAATCCGTGTGCAGGTGGATCTCTACGGCTCGCTCGCCCTGACCGGCATTGGCCACGGCACCGATCGCGCCGTGCTGTTGGGGCTCTCCGGGCATGAGCCGGCCACCATCGACCCCGACTCGATCGAAAGCACGGTCGCCGGGATTCGCTCCACACGGCAGCTTCCCCTCGCCGGCAGCCACGCCATCGCCTTCGACGAGGCCACCGACCTGCTCTTCCACCGCGACCAGATATACCCGCCCGGCGCAACGACGAAGCATCCGAACGGAGTTCGCCTGACCGCATACGACTCCACAGGCTCCGAGCTGGCCCAGCGCACCTACTTTTCCATCGGCGGCGGATTCATCACGGAGGACGGGGCAACAGCGGCGAGCAAGGAGACGCAGGTGGCGCTTCCCTACCCGTTCCACAGCGCGGCCGAGTTGCTGGCCCAGGCCCACGAGGCCAACCTTCGAATCGACCAGCTGATGCTGGCCAACGAGTGTGCCCTGGCCTGCGCCCGCGGCATTTCCCCGGAAGACGCCGAGCGCTGGGTGCACGGCCACATTCTGGCAATATGGCGCGTGATGCTGGGCTGCGTAGAGCGTGGCATTGTGGCGGAGGGCATCCTGCCCGGCGGCCTGAACGTGCGTCGCCGCGCCCACCGCCTGGCCGCCCGCCTGCGCGAGCGCCAGCAGGAGCAGCGCCTGGGCGACCCGCTTGCGCCGCTCGACTGGGTCACCGTCTACGCCATGGCCGTCAACGAAGAGAACGCAGCCGGCGGACGCGTGGTGACCGCGCCCACAAACGGCGCGGCCGGCGTCATCCCCGGCGTGGCCCACTACTACACCAACTTCATCCCCACGGCCGACGAGGCGGGCATCCTTCGCTTCTTCCTCACGTCGGCTGCCGTCGGCATCCTGTACAAGGAAAACGCCTCGATCTCCGGAGCCGAGGTCGGCTGCCAGGGCGAGGTGGGTGTGGCCTGCTCCATGGCTGCGGGCGGGCTGGCCGCGGCGCTGGGCGGCACCAACGGACAGGTGGAGCACGCCGCGGAAATCGCGATGGAGCACAACCTGGGCATGACCTGCGACCCGATCGGCGGGCTGGTCCAAATCCCCTGCATCGAGCGCAACGCCATGGGCGCGGTCAAGGCCGTGCACGCCACGCGCATCGCCATGCAGGAGCCGGAAGAGCACAAGGTCTCGCTCGACCAGGTCATCCGCACCATGTATCTGACCGGGCTCGACATGCAGGCCCGCTACAAGGAAACGTCGCTGGCCGGCCTGGCGCTGAATATCATCGAGTGCTGACGATTCAAATATTCTTGTAACTTCCGCATAACTCCGCTACCCTTGCTGCCAACTCAGCTCTTCTCCAGGAGTCTTCCCATGTGGACTTACACGAGCTTCAACGGCAACCTTTCCCACGACGGTAACTTCGTCGGCGTCGGCTACTCCGGCAACACCACCGGTCTGGATAACCCGGACGAGGAAAATGTCGCCATGGTCGGCCCCATTCCCCGCGGCGACTGGACCATCGGCGCATTCTTCGACGATATCGGCGGCAAAGGCCCCGTTGTCGCGCACCTGACAGCCAACGACGGCACAAATACCTTCGGCCGCAGTGGATTTATGATCCACGGCGACAACGCTTCGCTGAACCACACCGCCAGCGAGGGCTGCATCATCCTGGGCCGGCCCTACCGCCAGCAGATCTCCGACTCCGGAGATACGGACCTGCAGGTCGTGTGAGATCCTCCGGCCATCTCCGTGATACCGTGGTAGCCACAGGAGTTAGCCATGTTTCCCGCAATTCTCAAGCGGATCGCTGTGTCCATCTCCGCCGCAGGCATCCTGTTCCAATGCACTCCCGCTCTCCACGCCGCAGACCGCGGTCCCTCGACACCGGAAGAGCGCCAGCAAGCCGTCGACTACACCAAAGACTTCCTGGCCAATCCCGTTGGCCCCAAGGGCGTACATGAGCGCGAGTGGGTCCTGGAATGGGCCATCGCAGTCCCGGACGTCCACGTCACCGTCTGCCTGCTGCTCGAAAAGCAACCGAAAGGTAACAAGCAGGACGCGAACACCATCTTTGCCGCCACCGTCTTGGCCCAGACCGCCTTCTCCATCCAGCACCCTGACGCCCAGCGTGACAGCCACGAAGCCTTCCTCGCCGGCATCCAGGGCGCGCTCCAGGTCTACGAAGAACTCCTGGCGGCACGCCCCAAAGATCGCCAGCCCTACCTTGACGACCTGTTGCAGCGGCGCGCCGCCGGAACACTGCCCCAATGGGTCGCCGACCGCGCCGGCAAAGCCTGCAGCAAGTAGCCCGCTCCGCTAAGATTGCTGCAAGAGGGGCAAGCTTGACCGAACCGATCGAACTGCCACCGGAGCACGAGCCGCTACCGCCCACCGAGGTTGAAATCGCCTTGCTTCCAGAGCCGGAAACTCGTGCGGCGGAAGACTTGGATGCTGATCAGCCGACAGAACATGTCACGCCCGTCCCGCTCACTCGGCGCGGCGTGGCCCCGGCCTGGCACACCGCTCTGCTGGTCGCCGGCATCGTTGGCTTTTCCGCATTTGGCGCCATCGGCCAGGGCCGCTTTTCCGGCCGGCTGCCGCTGATGGCTCACTACGGCCTCTCCGCCGTGCTGGAGCTGGCCATTGCCGCATGGGTCATCTGGGGCTTGCACCTGCGGCGCAAGCCCATCCGCGCCATCTTCGGGTGGGTGCCCATGACCCCACGCGCTGTCGTCCGCGAACTAGGTGCGGCCGCCGTCTTCTGGGTCATGGCCATGGCCGTGCTCGGCTCCATCGGCATCACCTGGAATCAGGTGGAAGACCGCATCTACCAGGCCGAGGTCAAGCGGGATCAGCAACGGGAGCAGCAGCAGGCCCAGGGAAAGGTTCCCAACGGCCCCGGAGCACCAGAAGCCGTTGAGCCGAAACGGCTTTCACCCCAGGAAAAGCAGTTGGCCAACGCCCGCAACCTCTTCCGCCTGGCCCCCACCAACCTGGCCGAAGGCGTGGCCTGGGGACTGTTGTGCGTGCAGGTCGGCTTTTCGGAGGAACTGGTCTTTCGCGGCTACCTGATGGCCCAAGGCATCTCGCTGGCCCGCAGCATCCCCATCGGCGTGGTCTTTTCCGCGCTCATCTTCGGCGCAGCCCACGGCTACCAGGGCCTGCGCGGCATGGTTCTCATTGGAGTCTTCGGAGCCCTGTTCAGCATCCTCGCCCTCTCCCGCCGAACCCTTGTCCCCGGCATGATCGCCCACGCCTGGCACGACTTCGCCACCGGGCTGCTGCTCGCCTTCCTGCGCAGCTCCCACCTGCTGGACCACCTGCCGAAGCACAACTGACCACTCTTCACTCACCACGGTAAAATCAGCCCATGACCCGCCGCCGCTGGATCGCCGACCAGTTCTCTGACTCCTCCGCCAGCCTTACCGGAGCCCAGGCCGAGCATCTGGCGCGCGTGCTGCGCGCACAGCCCGGATCGCAAGCCGATATCGTCGCCGGCGGCCGCGTTTTCCTCGGCTCCATTGCCAGCGTCAGTCACGACGAGGTCCGCTTTGACCTGCTGGAAGAGATCGCCGCCGAGCGCGCCCTGCCGCTGACGCTCGTGCTGGCCATCTTCAAATACGACCGCCTCGAGTGGGCCATTGAGAAGGCCACAGAGCTGGGTGTAGCCACCATTGTGCCGGTCATCGCCCGGCGCACGGAGAAGCACCTGGCCCAGTCCGCCGACAAGCGCGTGGAGCGCTGGCGTCGCCTGGCGCATGAAGCCGCCAAGCAATCCCGCCGCGCCGATGTACCGGTGATCGAAGACCCCACGCCCTTGCCCGCACGGCTCAAGCTGGCCAACCTGTCAGCAGTGCACATTCTGCTGGCCGAGGACGAGCGCGGGACCACCCTGAGTCAGCGCATTCAGGCCGCCCTGGCCGACTCCAACACCCAATGCGACCTGCCCGAGTTTCATCTCGCCGTCGGCCCGGAAGGCGGATGGGCTGCTGAGGAACTCGCCCTGTTTGCCAACTCGGGCTGGCTGGCGGCCTCGCTCGGCCCAAGGATTCTGCGCGCGGAAACCGCCGCCATTGCCGCCCTGGCCGTCGCCGCGTCGCTCCTCTAGCCCCGGCAACCCTGATAAGCTGGTCATGGCCAAATGCAGGCGGAAACCCCGCAGCACTGACCCAAGGAGTTTCACATGTCCGCACTCACCGCGCCCCAGCTCGATTCCAAACTCGCTACCCTGCCTGAATGGCGTCTGGAAGATGGCCGCCTGGTCCGCGACTTCGTCTTCGGCGACTTCCGCGAGTCGATGAGCTTCGTCCAGTTGATCGCCGCCCTGGCCGAGCGTGAGCAGCACCACCCGGACATCGACATCCGTTACAACAAGGTGCGCCTTGGCCTCTCCACCCACGATGCCGGGGGCATTACGGAGAAAGATCTCGCCCTGGCACGAGCCATCGCCGGCGTCTTATAGCAATTTCCTATACATTCAATAGTTTGAAAATAGTATTTCCCTGAAGCGGCGCGCCACTTTGGGAAGGGCATTTTTGGCTTTTCCCAGAAGGTGGTATCTTTCTGCTCCCCAGGCAGGCCGATATCCCTCTTGAAGACAAGTAGGGAGACCCGCGTGATCAAGAGCCTTCGCTTCCGTTCCAAACTGCTGCTGTTGTCGGCAGCCTGTATCCTCGCGCTGTTCGGCTTTGCCGCACTCAGCTTCAGCACCATCCGCCAAGTGCAGATCAACTCCCCGCTCTATGAGGACATTGCGCTGGGCTACCAACTTGCCGGGGACTGTTACGACCCGCCGGCCAGCCTGGTTGCCGCGCTGCCTCCGGCCATTGCGGCCGAAGATGCCACCTCGCCGGAAGAAACACGCCGCCAGGTCGAGCTGCTGCGCCAGGATCACCAGGCCTTTGAAACCAGCCACCAGCACTACGACCAGGCCCTGCCTGCGGGCCAGATTCGCGACACGCTGAAGAACGAAGCCTATCCGGCCGGGGAACAGTGGTTTGGCATTGCGGAGAGCGAGTATATTCCCGCGCTGCTGGCCGGGGACCACGAGCGCGCCCGGCAGATTCGCATTCAGAAGATGAACCCCCTGTTTGCCCAGCACAAGGCCGGCAATGACAAGCTCTCCACTTTGACCGCCGACTGGATCCCCTCGCAGGAGAAAGCGGCGGCCGGCATCATTCGCTTGCGCACCTACATGGTGGGCGGCTTCCTGCTGCTGGTGATGGCCGTCATCGCCGGTCTGGCATCCACCATTACTCTGGGGATTGTGCGCCCGGTGCGTTCCATGGTCATCGCGCTGCAAAAGCTGGCCGACGGCGACCTGACGACTACCGTCCGGGTCGACTCCCAGGACGAAATGCACGAGATGGCCGAGGCGCTCAACCAGACGGCGCAAACCTTCCGCACCGTGATTCGCTCGGTCACCGTGGCCACGGATACGCTGGCCGCCGCTGTCGCTGAGCTGACCGCCACCGCCGAAGACACCTCGCAGGCGGCTGGACGCAACGCCCGCGATACCAAAGAGATTGCCGCAGCCATGACCGAGATTACAGGATCAATCGCCCACGTGACCGCGGCTGCGGAAGCCGCAGCCGCCAGCGGAGGCGAGACCGAGTCGGCCGCCGGCAAGGGCCAGCAGATGATCGAAGATACCCTGACCGTCATCCGCCGCGCCGTGGAAACCGCGGGCCACGCGGCAGATACCATCCAGACCCTTGGCGCCAGTTCCGAACGCATCGGCTCCATCGCCAAAGTCATTGACGAAATCGCCAACCAGACCAACCTGCTGGCGCTGAACGCCGCCATTGAGGCAGCCCGCGCCGGCGAGCACGGTCGCGGCTTTGCCGTCGTTGCCGGAGAAGTCCGCCGCCTGGCCGAGCGCACTACCTCGGCCACCAAAGAGATCTCCGAGATGATTCGCACCATCCAAAAAGAGACCGGCGACGCCGTCAGCACCATGCACCTGGGCCAGAACGAGGTGCAGGCCGGGCTGGTGAAGGCCGAGGCCTGCGGAGAGGCGCTGGAGAACATCGTCGAGACGGCGCGAGGGGCGCGCACGATGGTGATGCGCATCGCCGAGTCGGCCAGCTCGCAGTCCGCCATGACGGAGCGCGTGGCACAGAACATGGGTACTGTCACCCAGTTCACCCTGCACGCCTCCAGCTCCCAGGAACAGACCGTGGAAGCCTGCGCCAGCCTGAGCAAAATGGCCACCGAGCTGCACCAGCACGTGCAGAACTTCCACGTGGACTAGGGCTGTTGCGGGGATGATCTGCGGGATGGCGGAGGTCCGGCTAGATGCCGAAGTCATCCTCGTCACCGTGTGTTGGGATGGAAGCGACCTGAGCGGCGTTGTGCAGCTTGTGCAGCGTTTTGCGATGCCACCAGGCCACGGCAAGACCGCCCACCACGGCAGATGCCGCGGCGATCAGCCCCACCTGCACCGCGCCGGAAAGCGCCTGTGCGGCGACTGGCTCCTGCTTCGTTTCAACTGCCTGCGGTTCGTTTGCCATCGTTGTCCGCCTCCAGTTCTCGCCTGCTCTGAAGTGCGATTATACCCAACCTCCCCCGACGAATCCCTTCCTGGACCGCTCCAAATCCTCCAAGGTCAGCGTAAATATGTCCAATCGGCGGACAGAATTCTCCAAAAATATATCAATATTCATAGTTGACATTCTCTCAACCTATGCTAATGTGTATATATCGCAGTTGCCGATGGGGTCGAGTCTCCCTATCCTCAACCGCAAGCAAATTGCGTCACTGGCCTCCCGACACGAACCTAACCGTTCGTGTCGTACTTTTTTGTGCGGCACTTTATCGCGAAATCGCTACCCCTGCCGCTTCCTCCACAGCAGATACAGCGCCCAGGCCGACAGCGTGCAGTTGTCGCGGATGGTGCCGTCCAGCATCATCTGCTCAAAGGCCTCCACGGTGACCGTGTGCACCACCAGGTCGTGCTCCTCCGGGTCCGGCTCTTTCTCGGTCTCCGTCAGCCCGGTCGCCAGAAACACGTGCTGCTTCTGGCGCGTGAAGCCGTAGGCAATCCACAGGGTGCCCAGATAAGTCATCTCGGCTGCGTCCAGGCCCAGCTCTTCCTTCAGTTCGCCGCGCGCCAGCTCTTCGGGGATGATTTCGCCCATCTCCCAGCCGCCCTGGGGCAGCTCCAGGCAGCGCTCTTCGACCGTGTAGCGGTACTGCTCCACCAGCCACACTTGGCCCCGGTCGATGGGCAGGATGATGGCGCTGTCGTCCTTGTCCACCACGCCGTAGATGCCCGGCTTGCCGTTCGAGCGCAAAATATCGTCCTCGCGCACGCGCATCCAGTTGTTGCGGTAGACCTCGCGGCTGGCCACGGTCGTGATGCTTTTGCCGTGGGTCGAATGCTGGGAACTCATGGGGGCTCCTTGCGTGCTGGGAAGGCTGGGTTTAGCGCTGCCGGGCCAGAATCGTGTTTGCCACCTGGGCCAGCGCGTCCTGCCACTTCGGCATTTGGTAGCCGAACTCCACGGCAAACTTTTCGCAGTTCAGGCGGCTGTTGAGCGGGCGGCGGGCCGGGGTGGGATACTCGCTGCTTGGTATGGGCACGATATGGGGCGGCTTCTGCTGCCCGGCAAAGGCGTCAAAGATGGTCTGCGCAAAGCCCGCCCAGCTGGTTTCTCCGGCGCAGGCCAGGTGGTAGGTGCCGGACATGGCGTTCTGGTCCGTGATCTGCCGCAGGACGTCCTGGGTCGCTGAGGCAAGCGCTTCAGCCGAGGTTGGCACGCCCACCTGGTCATCGACAATCCGCAGCAGCTCGCGCTCCCGGCCCAGCCGGAGCATGGTGTGCAGAAAATTGCGCCCCACGGCGGCGTAGACCCAGCTGGTGCGCAGAATCACGTGTTGGCAGCGCGTGGCGGCAATGGCCTGCTCGCCGGCCAGCTTGGATGCGCCGTAAACACCGAGCGGGCCGGTAGGGTCCGTTTCCCGCCAGGGCGCGGTGCCTGAGCCGTCAAAAACGTAATCGGTGGAGTAGTGCACCAGCCAGCCGCCGGTGCGGGCCAACTCTTCCGCGACAATGCCCGGAGCCGTGGAGTTGACGGCAAATGCCAGTTCCCGCTCCTGCTCCGCCTTGTCCACGGCCGTATAGGCGGCGGCGTTGACCACAATCTGCGGCCCTTGCCCGGCAAAGGAGTCACGCACGGCTGCCCGAACTGCGTCGGAGCTGGCCAGGTCGAGCTGCACGCGGCCGAGCGACTCCAATTGCACCCGCGCCGGCAACTGCGCGGCCAGCACCTGCCCCAACTGCCCGCCGGAGCCTATCAGCAACACCCGCGGCCGGGCACCGGAACTCGTCCGGGCGGAGGAAACGGCATAGGCCATCAGGCGAAGACCTCCGCGTTGCGCAGCGGCGTGCCCGCCTTGTCCTTGCCCGAAACCACCGCGTCCTCGGCCCGCACACGCCAGTCGATCCCCAGCTCCGGGTCGTTCCACAGCACCGTGCGCTCGGAGGTGGGCGAGTAGTAGTCGGTGACCTTGTAGCTCAGGGTCACTTGGTCGGTCAGCGCGGAAAATCCGTGGCCAAAGCCTACCGGAATCCAGGCCATGCGGCGATTCTCTTCGCTCAGCTCAACGGTGATGTGCCGGCCAAAGGTTGGCGAGCTGCGGCGCAGGTCTACAATCACATCGAGCGCCGTGCCGGTCAGCACGCGCACCAGCTTGCCCTGAGGCTGGCCCAGCTGGTAGTGCAGGCCGCGAACCACGCCCTTGCGGGAAACCGAGCAGTTGTCCTGCCGCCAGTCGGCGGGCAGGCCCAGCTCGGTCATCCTCGCCAGGTTGAATGTCTCGAAAAAGATGCCCCGGTCGTCGCGAAAGACCCTCGGGTCCAGGATGAGCACACCGGGCAGCGCAGTTTCCGTTACGTTCACAGCAGTCCCTCCGCGGCTGAAAACATCACCGGCTCGTCCAGCAATCCCAGCAGATATTCGCCGTAACCGCTCTTGGCTGCGCGCCCGGCCAGCTTGCGCAGCGCGTCTGCGTCAATCCATCCCTTGCGCCAGGCAATCTCTTCCGGACATGCGACCTTCAGCCCCTGCCGCTGCTCGATGGTCTTGATGAACAGGCCGGCCTCAAAGAGCGAGTCGTGCGTGCCCGTGTCCAGCCACGCCATGCCCCGGCCCATCACCTCCACCTGCAGCCTGCCCTGCTCCAGATACAGGCGATTCACGTCGGTAATCTCCAGCTCGCCGCGCGGCGAGGGCTTCAGGTTGGCGGCAATGTCCACCACCGACGCGTCGTAGAAATAGATGCCCGTCACCGCGTAGCGGGACTTGGGTTTCGCCGGCTTCTCTTCAATGCTGATCGCCTTGCCGTCCGGGCCAAACTCCACCACGCCATAGCGCTCCGGGTCCTGCACCGGGTAGGCGAAGACCGTGGCCCCGGATGTGCGGGCCGCAGCCGCCATCAGTGAGGCGCTCAGCGTTTCGCCATGGAAGATGTTGTCGCCCAGCACCAGCGCACAGCTTTCGTTGCCGACAAAATCGCGGCCGATGATGAAGGCCTGCGCCAGGCCTTCCGGCTTCGGCTGCACGGCGTAGCTCAGTTTCATGCCCCACTGGCTGCCGTCGCCCAGCAGCGCCTGAAAACTGGGGGTGTCGCGCGGTGTTGAGATGATCAGCACCTCGCGAATGCCGGCCAGCATCAGCGTCGACAGCGGATAGTAGACCATCGGCTTGTCGTAGATGGGCAGAAGCTGCTTGGAGATGACCATGGTCGCGGGATAGAGCCGGGTTGCCGAACCGCCCGCCAACAAAATGCCTTTCATGCTTTCCCCTTCTTGCCTTTCGATTGGCCGGATCCAATGCGTCGCCGCCCGCAGCTAAACAGCCGGCGACGGGTGTTGGCTGCCGCCTGCCACCACGTCCAACGCGTGGGGCAAGAGGGGCAGAATCACCTTGAGATTCTCAACGGCGCCGCGTTCGGAGCCCGGCAGATTGATAATAAGCGTCCTGCCCCGCAGCCCGGCCACTCCGCGGCCCAGCCATGCGTGCGGATAGTGCACGGCCGAGGTTGCGCGCATTGCCTCCGCCAGCCCCGGCGCCTCACGGTCCAGCATGCGCCTGGTCACGTCCGGCGTCACATCGCGCGGGCCCAGCCCGGTGCCGCCAACCGTAACAATCAGCGCGTACTGCTGGTGGCACAGCTCATGCAGCAACGTTCCGATCGCCTCTTCGCTGTCCGGCACCAGCCCCCGGCCAATCGAGACACCCGGCCACGTCCGCTCAAGCAACTGCGCCACCGCCGGGCCAGCCGTATCCACCTGCTGCCCCGCCGCACACCGGTCCGAAACTGTCACAACCGCAAGCCCTGACATACACGCAATCCTATCGCAAAGGCACTCGAACCAGATATCTGCAAGAGCCTACCTCAAGACTATAGAACGGAAGCGGCAGGAACCCCCAAGACGCCTTAATTTGGCTGCCACCAGCCCCAATCATGTATCGTGGTCGCGACCCCAAAACACCGGCCACGCCCACGGCTAAATCATTGAAGGAATCCCATGACCCTCGCCATCCGCTTCCGTCTCGGCCTGATGCTGTTCCTTGAGTACTTCATCTGGGGGGCATGGTACGTCACCCTGAACACCTACCTGGACAAGGGACTTCACTTCAACGGCACCCAGCTGGGCATCGCGGCCGGGGTTACGGCCATTGGCGCGCTCGTTTCGCCCTTCTTTATCGGCCTGGTCGCCGACCGGCTCTTTGCCACGCAGCGCGTGCTCGCCGTGCTGCACGGGCTGGGCGCGGTCGCCCTCTATCTCGCCTCGCGGCAGACGAGCTTTGGCCCCTTCTACGCCCTGGTGCTGCTCTACTGCCTGTGCTACATGCCCACGCTCGCGCTTACCAACTCGCTCGCCTTCCGCCAGATGACCTCGCCCCAGCTGGAGTTCGGGCCCCTGCGCGTCCTGGGCACGGCCGGGTGGATCGTCGCCGGGCTCTTCATCGGCCACCTGCGCATTGAGGCCACCGCCCTGCCCATGCAACTGGCCGCGGCCGCATCGGTGGCAATGGCCTTCTACTGCCTTACGCTGCCCAACACCCCGCCTATCACCCATGTGGCCCGCGTCACCGTGGCCAGCATCTTTCCCATGGAAGCCGTCAAGCTGCTCGCCGACCGCTCCATGGCCATCTTCGCCATTGCCTCGTTTCTTATCTGCATTCCGCTCCAGTTCTATTACGCCTTCACCAACGACTTCCTCAACCAGATCGGCGTGGTCAATGCGGCCGGCAAAATGACCGGCGGGCAAGTCTCCGAGCTGGTATGCATGATGCTCATCCCCTGGTTCTTCCGCCGCCTTGGCGTCAAATACATGCTCGTGGCCGGCATGAGCGCCTGGGCGCTGCGCTACCTGGCCTTCGCCTTCGGAGACCCCGGCGCGGGCATGTGGATGCTCTGGGCCGGCATCCTGCTGCACGGCATCTGCTACGATTTCTTCTTCGTCACCGGGCAGATCTACATCGACCGCAAAGCCTCGGCCGCCCTGCGCGCAGCCGCGCAGGGGCTCATCACCTTCCTCACCTATGGCGCGGGCATGTTTGTCGGCTCGTGGCTTTCGGGAGCGGTCGTCCAGCACTACTCCACGACGCTGGCCAACGGCACGGTCGCCTACCAGTGGCGGACGATCTGGCTGGTTCCCGCCGGCATCTCGGTCGTCATTCTGCTGCTGTTCCTGGCAACGTTCAAAGACCGCTCCGTTTCCGACTCCCAAGCCTGACGACTGATCCCTGCCCCTGACCGCTGCAAAAACACCTTGACACATACACTGTGTATCGTATAGTGTATGTCATATGGTGAATCGGAATGACCGCTGAATCCTTTGAGAATCTTCGCCAGGAACTTCGCCGCGGCTCCCTTGTGCTGGCGGTGCTGTCCGCCCTGCGCACCGAGCGTTACGGTTATACGCTGCGCAAAACCCTCGCGGAAAATCACCTGGAGATAGAGGAAAGCACCCTTTACCCCCTGCTTCGCCGTCTCGAAGCGCAGGGGCTGCTGCAGAGCCAATGGCGCGAGGAAGACAAGCGCAACAAGCGCTTTTACCAGCTCAGCCCCGAAGGCACTGAAATCCTGAACCAGCTGCTGACCGAGTGGCGGCAGATCGGCGCGTCTGTACTCGCAATCCTCAAGGAGGAAGAAGATGGCAATCTCTAATCCACACGATCTCATCGCCCGTTACCTCAGCGCCGTCGGGTTCTGGCTCCCCCGTGCCCAGCGCCAGGACATCCTAGCCGAGCTCTCCGCCGACATCCAGTCCCAAATCGAGGACCGCGAAGCCTCCCTCGGCCGTTCCCTTACACTCCCCGAGCTTGAGGAGCTCCTCCGCCAGCGCGGTGCCCCCATTCTGGTCGCCAACGCCTACCTGCCCCAGCGCTCCGTCATCGGCCCGCTGCTCATGCCCATCTATCTTCTGGTCCTGCGCATCCTGGTTCTGGTCTGCCTCATCCCCTCGGTTGTCCTCGGCCTTGCCAATCTGCTGCTCTCCCACTCCTTCTGGGCCAGCCAGTCCGCCGGCGAGCAGTTCCGCCACTTCGGCTCCTTCTGGAACTCCATAATCGGCCTGGCCTTCACCTCCATCGCCGCCACCACCCTCGCCTTTGCCATCCTCGAGCAGGTCAATCAGCGCACCCACTTCCTCACCTGCTGGGATCCCCATCGCCTCCCCGCCATCCGCAATCCCTTCCACATCCCGCGCGTTGGCTCGGCCATTCAGCTCGCCGTCGCAATCCTCTTCGCCTGCTGGTGGATCAAGCACGCGCCCCGGGCCGTCAGCTTCCCCATGCTCCACCTCTCGCTCCTCTTCACCGGCGGCTTCCCCTGGTTCTTCTGGGGATTTCTGCTGGTCACTCTCTCCAGCGGCGGCCTCGCCGTAGCCCACCTCGTCCACCCCTACTGGACACGCACCCGCGCCCTCGTCAACTTCGCCGTTGATCTCCTCGGCTCCATCCTCTTCTGCGCGCTCTTCCGCTCCAACCCGTTTGCCGCCATCTTCGATCCCGACGTCCAGCCCGGCCAATCCGTCGCAGCCGCCCAGACCATCAACCACTGGCTCATCACCCTGTTTCCCTGGTGCGTCCTCGTCGGCGTCATCGTCGCAGCCGCCAATCTCTATCGCGTCTGGCGTCTCAACAAAAATGCGTCCGCCTGAGTTGCCCCCGCATCCACTCAGTAGAGAGCCAGGCCTCCACCTCTTCCCCATCGAGGCCCGGCTCCAACCCCTCCCAAACGGAGTCTCACCACCATGCGCAAACTGGCACTTGTCACCCTCTTCCTCGCTCTCGCGACCTCCGCCTTTGCCGGCACGCCCAAGTCCATCTACGACTTCACGCTGCGCACCATCGACGGCGACCACACGGCCCTATCCAGCTACCATGGCAAGGTTGTGCTGCTGGTCAACGTGGCCAGCCGCTGCGGATTTACTCCCCAGTACGCCGCACTCGAATCCCTCTACCTGAAGTACAAGGACCGCGGCCTGGTCATCGTCGGGGTGCCAGCCAACAACTTCATGAGCCAGGAGCCCGGCACCGACGCGGAGATCAAGACCTTCTGCTCCGCAAAATACAACGTCACCTTCCCCATGATGTCCAAGCTCAGCGTCAAGGGAGACGACATCACGCCGCTCTACCAGTTCCTCACCAGCAAGGACTCCAACCCCAAATTTGCCGGCGATATCCAGTGGAACTTCACCAAGTTCCTCTTCGACCGCTCCGGCGCCCCGGTAGCCCGCTTTGAGCCCGCCACCAAGCCTGACTCCCCGGAAGTCCTCGCCGCCATTGAGGCAGCCCTGAGCAAGTAACCCTCGGCAACTGCGCCAAACGCAGCAAGGGCGAGGCCGCGGCCTCGCCCTTGCTGTTTTCAGCTTGTGGCCAGGAGCTGCCTTTACGCTCTTCCCGCAAACTCCCGCGTCTCCGTGTTCACCTTGATCTTTTCCCCGGTGTTCACAAAGAAGGGCACGCGGATGTCAATGCCCGTTTCCAGTTTGGCAAGCTTGGTCACGGCGCCCGAGGCTGTGTCGCCGCGCACGCCGGGCTCGGTGTACTGCACCTCAAGCTCCACCTGCGTCGGCAGCGTCAGGCCAATCGGATTCCCGTTGAACTTGTCCATCTGCAGCATCGCGCCTTCCAGGATGAAGTCCAACGCGTCGCCCAGCATCTCCGGCCGCAGGGTCAACGTTTCGTAGCTCTCCTGGTCCATGAAGTGCGATCCTTCGCCGTCGGAGTAAAGGTACGACACCTCGACCGTCGTCAGGTCCGGCTCCTTGAACTTGTCGCTGGCCTTGAAGGTCTTGTCAAAAACCGCCCGCGTCAGCAGGTTGCGCATCTTCAGCCGGACCAGCGTCTGTCCGCCGCGCGCCGTCGGTGTGGACACATCCACATCCATGCAAAGGAAGGGAATCCCCTCGTGTTCAAAGGCCATCTTGCGCTTTACGCCAATGGCTTCTATCAGTGCCGCCATAAAATCCTCATTCTTGATAGGGAGCAGAAAGCCCAAGGCTTGCCGCCGCCCGCAATGGTGCCGGCCCAGCACAAGCCGGGCACAGACCATCTCAGGATATCAGGCGCGGAAGCGTGGCCGCGCCATGCATGGCTTTGGAAAGCGCAGGCGGCACAAGCAACGCCACAAACAAAAATACCCACGTCGCGGGTGGGCACTTATTCCTGGATCTGCGGGCATCTTTCTCGGTGTCCGTGCGGGCATGCGGCGGGCCAAGCTCGAATGCCGGCACATCGGCCGCAAGCCGCTCGATCTTCTCCGGCGCCGGACTTTTTCAGGCTGTAAACAACCATCACTTCCAGCTACTCACAAGACTCCGCCCACTGGGAAAGTCCAAGTAAACATCCCCCGGCAGAGCCGGGGGGCTTATGGTGTGAGCCGCTCGAAGCGGCTTGCGCGGGGACGCTGACGCGGCCGCGGTTGGGTTGAGCCACCTTGACGGTGGCAGGTCATTTCCAGAGGTTCATCTGGTCCAAGCGTTCGTCTTCTTTCTCCTGGTTGCGAATGTACTCCCGAATCGTCTTTTCATCACGGCCTACAGTTGATACGAAATATCCCCGCGCCCAGAAGCTTTGCCCTGCGTAATTCTGTTTCCGCTCCCCATACACTCGGGCCAGGTGGATTGCGCTCTTTCCCTTAAGCAATCCCACCACCGAAGAAACCGCATACTTCGGCGGGATGGAAATCATCATGTGGACATGGTCGGCCAGAAGGTGACCCTCTTCGATGCGACACTCCTTCTGCTCGGCCAGTTTGCGAAACACCTCGCCCAAGTGCTTTCGAAGGTTTCCGTACAGCACCTTGCTGCGACACTTGGGAATAAAAACTACGTGGTACTTGCACCCCCACGAGTGGCTTAAGCTCTCATACTCGTCCATCCGGATTCTCCTGGAAGTGTGCTTGGCGGCTCACGACTTGGAGTTTCCTGGATGGACTCCTGCAAATGTCAAACTGCTACTGCCTCCCCGGCAGAGCCAGGGGAACTCCCGATTGGACTAGACCACCTCCACGCGGGGAACGCGCTGTTTGGCGGCATCGTCGCGCATGTTATAGCGTTCCGACTTCGCCAAGATGCGTAGAAATGCCGTGTCGGTACTGTTGACCCAATGGCCGAATGCGAAGCCGCCGACGAAGACTGCAACTCCGGCGAGGAGGCTATCGAAAAGGTTGAACACGCCCACGGCGCCAACGCGGACGAAGTAGAACAGAGTCCGTTTGACCCCGAGGCATGTGAGGGGCTTGTGCAGGCTTTTGTATACCCGGTTCCTCCGACGGGTTGTAATGTGTGTCTGCATCGTCGCCCCTCACAGCTTGAAAAATCGTTGGGCTGTCGTTATTGCGCACGGTCTGGGGTTCCGCTTACACACCCTAAAGCCAGGTCAAAACGTTGGTGGCAAGCACGGCAATCCCCGTGCCAGCTGTGACGCCGGCCAGGGTCTTGCCAGGAATCTGTCGAAGGATATCTGACGCCTGAGACGATCGATATCGGTCCGATCTGCAGTTGATATCTGCCTGAGCCGCTCTTCGAGGGCTTTTCGGAAAGCTCCCGCTGTTGAGTAAATTCTGGGAGCTTTCATCTTCCGGCCTCCGGAATTGCCTCGTTGATAAAGCTGGTCACGTCTTTCGATAGCTTGGCTTCCCGAATCTGTTGCAGGGTGATCAGGCCACGCTCGATCGCATTGTTGATGGCATGTCTGATCAGGCTCTCCTCAATGGTGGCGGATTCAATGAGATCGGCAATCGTTCGCAGGGGGCGTGTGTACCGGTTGCTGGATACAATGGAATGCCACCAGCCGTTACACGGTTATGCCCCCACCTGATCGAGGCTGTGGGGGCCGATCATCCAGTTGACGGTACGATGAAATCCCACCGGCTGAGTGTTTACCGAAGAGTTACTGACGGCTTGCCGACGACTCGACCGTGACGGTTCATTCCCAGTCTTCATGGAATACGCCAGGGAAATCAGGCGATCACGATGGCAATCTACGTCGTTTCGGCCGCGATAGGCCGGTGTTCCTTTGCACCGATGATCAGGAGCCACAGCATGGCGACGAGCTCAACAATGAATACCGGCTGCAGGTATTTGAAAAGTGCATCATTGTATTGCGGAGCGAGAAACCACGCGCCACTCATGACCACCCAGGCTACCCCGTCCAGCAGGAGCCAGTACCCCAGCCAGCGCGGCAGGAAGCGCGACTTCACGACCAGCGATCCAAAGGGCAACAGCCACAATCCCCAGAACATCTCGTTGACGCCACTCGCGTGTCCATGTATCCGGATCAGGAGCATGCCGATCGTTTCGCGCATATGGCTTTCGAAAACTACACCACCATCGCCCCGAAAGACGAGGAGTGCGGCCGCGTTGAAAAGCACGCTTGCCAGGCTGAGCGCAGACGAAATCAGCACCAGGGCGACCAGTTGCCGCGCACGGTGGCGGTCCACGTTTTCAAAAAGGCGGTAGAGAGCCAGGCTCAGGCCGACGAAGATGACCGTGCCGACCGTCTCTGCCAGCATGCCCCAACGGAAAAGCGTCTCGTGACCGAGGACGAGGGCCGCAGTGCCGCCAGCGTCATTGCGCACGATCGTGTGCGAAGGGACATAGAGCAGGTAAAACGGCCCGAGAGAGAAGCATAGGTACCACAGGCCGGCGATGCGGGCAGTCTTCTTCAGCGGCGTCATTCGGACCTCCGGGTGTTGGAGGTAGAGTACGCGAAATGGGCGTGAGAAGTTCGCCGGAAGTGGAGGGCGGGCAGCGAAGATTCGTCAAAATGACGAGTAGCCCACAAATCAGAAGCGCCCCATCTAAAATGGTGCAACTGCCCACGGTTGCGCCGCGGGGCGCTCCAGATACAACACTAGGACTTGTCGCTACTAATCCGAAGGCATTTCAGGCAATAGACACGGTAATCGAAAAAGGGCCTGGATTGGCCAGGGCAGGTTAGACTGGGTCGGCCACACATGAACAAGCAAGCCACTCTCGATCGCTTCCGGGCCATACCGCAAAAGTGCTGCGGGGAATGGCGATACCGTGTCTTCGGCACAGGTGTACGAACTATTCTGCTCATTCCCGGGGGCGAGTTGGTGAATGACCTCGGTTTCGAGTTCGCGCTGGCTATGAGCGAAGATTATCGCATGGTGTACCCAGCGTATCCGCACGCTTCTTCCATCGAGGAGCTTGCTGACGGGTTGCACGCGATGCTGGATGCCGAAGGGATTGGCCAAATCGCTATCCTCGGTGCCTCTTTTGGCGGTGCTGTAGCGCAGGTTTTCGTCCGTCGGCATCCTGATCGCGTGAGCGAGCTCATCCTCTCCAATACCGGCATCCCGCTTCAGCGCCTGGCACTACCGGTGCGGCTCACCTATTGGAGCGCGAAAGCGATGTCGTGGAAGTTAATATCTAGACTACTGAGCAAACCGATCCTTAAGACTGTGAACCAGTCCGTTGTTGATCGTGAATTCTGGATCGGATACCTCGATGAACTTTTCTCGAGACGGCTCACGAAGGCCGACATTCTTTCCAACATGCGCATCCAGTACAGTTACCATTCCCGATTTCACTTCACGCCTCAGGATCTGAAAAATTGGAACGGACGGGTGCTGATCGCCGAGTCTGATACCGATATCATCGGTCCGCGCCGACGTGAATTGCTACGCGAAACTTATCCCAAGGCCAAGGTTCACAGGTTCCACGACGCGGGACACGCGCCTATGTTCACCCAATTCGACAAATACCTACAAGTAGTCAAAGATTTTCTGAAATAGCGATAGTTCACCCTCACCCTATGATCGATATTGGGAAAAGCGCTTCAATCCAGGAAGCCCTTCGGACCCATTCATAATCTCGATGAGTGCATCATCGCCAATGCACTCATCGACCGGTCGAGCCACAATTGGTGATACCCCCTGGATCACGAGCTATGCGGAAGTTACCTTTCCGTAAACATTCCGCACGTCTCGGGCGTGGATGATGCTGCTTCTTCGCAAATTCATTCACTGGCGGGATTCAGTTGTACTCGGTGGGGGCATAACTTTGCACCGACTGGCGGAATAAAGGTGTATCGGGTGGGGGGATTGATTGTATCCGGCACCGTTAGCCTGGGCCACTCTGAATCTCGCTTTCCGGAATATCCGAATAGTGAAGGGTGAGAATCCCAGGGATTTCACTGTTGCGGCGGAAATGCTTGGGGACGGTCATGTGCAGCTTCGCCGGATTCAGGTCGGACAGCTCGTAGAGGCGGATAGCCGTCTGGTGGCTGTAAACACCTTCCACAACCTGATTACGGTTCATGGACCATAGCGACCAAAGGGCGAGGTCTGGGCGCTCAGTCGCTGGAAACAGTGCGAGGCGGGAGATGCCACGATGTTCGCGAATCCAGTTTCCGGCCCGAACGTGGTAAGGATGGGTGTTCTCCGCGAACCCGGCAGCCTTTGCCTGCTTCGTCGTGAAGAAGCCTTGCTGCTGTTCGGCAACCTCGAAGAGTTGCCTGGATGCGTCTTTGCTGGACCGCTTCATCTGCACAGTACTACAACTTAACTGAGGGATCATCCATTCCTGGTCATGGGTGAGCGGGGGGTGACTGCCAATCCGAACGGAAGATCGTCGGATTCCTTCGCCGCCTTCGTGTCCCTTGCTACTACGGCGCTTACTGGGGGCAATCCTTAGGATCGCGTGCAACCGATGCTCAACGAGTGCTTTGGCGTTCGTCCAAGACCATGCCGGGCTAGCTCAGCCCGCGAGTTTGTTCTAAGCTCTCTCTATGACAAAGTGGACACGATATACGGCAAACACGCGAGAAATAGAGGTGTGCGTTGAGCCAACTTACCTTGAGACGAGATCGTCGCCCGTCGACTCGCAGTATTTTTGGGCTTATCGCGTAAGCATGGAGAACCAAGGACGGGAAACGGTGCAGTTGCTGAGCCGGCACTGGATGATCACGAATGCGCGTGGCGAATTGACCGAGGTCAAGGGACCAGGTGTCGTCGGGGAGCAACCGGTCCTCAAGCCGGGGGAAAGCTTTGAATATACAAGTGGCGTGCCCCTCGACACGCCGTGGGGAATGATGGGCGGGGCTTACCAGATGGAGAGTGAGGGCGGTGAGCGTTTTGATATTGAGATACCGACGTTCTCGCTGGATAGTCCGAATCAGGTTGTATTAACGAATTGAGAAACAGAGATCATGGGTTCGGGATCGAGAGTCAGGGTTCGCGAATTGAGTTGACCAGCAGTGGCGCGCAGGCCGAAAGAGGTCAGGCCGTGGCCTGCCGCTCGACAACTTATCCACGTCATTCAGCGCCAAATCGCCAAATAGCACCGCGAAGGCATATCGGCATCGAAATGTCGGCATATTGGAAGCATTCCGGGACGCTTGCGGGCGATGGAAACTTAGCAGCACCGGCTCCAAACTCACCCACGACCCGATGAATGCCATGCACCCAGGAGCCGCCGCACCAACACCAGTTGGCCCACATGATAGGCGTTATGGTCGCCTGCGAGCAGCGCCTCGCGCAAAATTGTCTGCCCCGACCCATGCGGAATCCTGGCGTACAGGTCTGTAACAGGATCCATCACCAGGTCGCAAAGCGCCCGCCGGTCGGCCAGGAAGCTCGACACACTCTCGTCCCATGCTGCTTCACTCGCGGGCGCAGCAGATTTGGGCCAATAGTCCTCCGGCCAGCGGCGCTCCCTGTATTCGGGATTGCTGGAGAAATCCAGAATATCCCACTGCGCAATCCGCAAATGCTCCACCAACTCCCATGACGAGTGCTCGGCTCCCTCCGGACTCATGCCCCGCAACTCCACAGGCAGCCCTCCGACCGCCGCCTCAAAATTTACGTGAGCTTCGCTGCCAGTAAGCAGCCTTACCAGGTGCTGGCGCAGTTCCAGATCGGTTCCCATTCGCAAACCCTCCGCTTCGTTTAGAGTACCGCCTGGCTCCTTCCCTGCCTGATAGCGAACTACCTGAATAAATCGAAGGCCCCCTTGAACCTCCGATACCGCACAGGAATCAGATCCCCTCAGGCATAGATACTTTGGTCCGTGGAAATTCTCTCCCAATCTCCGGAAACGCGTAGAAGGAGTGCCGATATTGGCCGATAGCCCAATTGCGGCGGAACTGGCCGAGCTCAGTTTAAGCCATGACGCAAATGCCATGGACGTATTTGTGAGTTGAGGAGATGTATGGAAGGCCGATTTTATGTGGACCGCTGTACTCGCATAACGAGGCAGGAGAACTACGGTAGCCCTCCGGTGCTTGGTCCGAATCGGCCAGTGTCGCCTCGGCAGTTCGTTATTCAGATTGAGGGGCTCCTTGGTGCTGATTCCGAGCCCGACGCTCTATTTTTTGTTGAAAGCTGGACCCTCGGAGTGACTGCCGCAGTGGAAAGCTTCCACAAGAGGCGGCGGGGCCATGTGGACCAGGAGCTGTACAGCAACACGCTCGATAACTTCGATAACCTCCGAGGCCAATCTTTTGTGCAAGAGCGTGAACTGAATGCCGAATTCCTCTCGTCGGCCCCGTACCGGCGCGATCCGGGAGTCCATGACGCCGAGTGCCCTCCGCAGCCCCAGGAAGAGACTTCCGCGTGGACGGAAGATCCCGCGCCAAGAGAATGGGAGACCACAGCAGAGGAGTATGCCGGCAGAGGCGAGACGACCCGTCCCATGACACAGGAACGTGCCTGCGACATTCTGGGAGTGGCAGCACCCTGCACGCGGGGAGAGATCAAAGCTGCGTACCGGCAAATGGTTGGCCGGTGGCATCCAGACCGGCTCGGCTCCATGACCGAAGGAGTGCGCCGGTCTGCCACCGAAAAAATGGCCGTGATCAACGCAGCCTATCGCCTGTTGTGCAGTGGCCTGCGGAAGGAGTCCCCCTGATCTGCCTCCATCCTGCTTCTGGACGACATTGACAAGACGCGAACAATGGCTCCGACGAACGAGGTTTCGCTAGAGAGGGGCTGGTGCAGAATCGGAAGCTCAGCCCCGTTCGGCAGGCATTCCATGACGAGGGAGGATTGCAATGCGGCTTCTGCACCTAGGGGATCACTCTGGTGGCAACATCTCTGCTGCATGAGCAGCACAATCCTTCGAAGAACAAATCGTTCCGGCAATGGAGCGGCACATGTGCCGGTGGAGCGTCTTTCTGAGCATTGTCAATGCGGTCATCCAATCGGTGATGAACCGAGTCAGCAAACGCGACATCATGCCCGATGCCGACCACAAATCGGCGCGAGTATCGCCAGGTGCATCCCCATCGGCTTCATCATTGCGCTGGACGCCAACCGCCAGGCTTGGCGTCCAGTCTAAGAGACAAATGGCTTCCCAAAGGCTGGGGAAAGCGCGATGTCCCTGACTCCAGCGCATCAATGACACCCCTCGGAAACCCCTATAAAACATGTGCTCTGCCGCACCCTGTGTGCCGGTTGTGTGCCAGATGCAGAGCCAAAGTCACTATTGTGGACCAGAGAGCAGATTATTGCGAATCACCGATCTGCGGAACCTTGGGCGTTTTCGGGAAGTAATCCTACCAATCGCGCTCAACCTTCGGTCAATGAGCGGTTTGCCATGTTACCCGGCCATTCGAGATCGACGATTTTGGGGTGCACGTTGCATAAGGTTCCTTGGGCAACAGCAGAATCGTAAATCATAAGTTGCACCCTGTTCGAGTTACGCTTAGGATCGTTGCGTGCCGCGGGCTCGTCCCGGTTGGGGTGAGATATGAATCAGAAAACGCGTCGCGATGACGGACGAATCTGTCACCGACGACATCAGAAAATTGCGTTGACCCTTGTAAGGTTTTTCACGTTCCTGCTGGCCTCGGGCTGTGCAGTAGCTCAGACTGGGAAGCTTTCAGCCGAGAATCGATCGAAGATTAAGAGCGCCGTTTCCAGGTTCATGGAAGCGAGTAAAGCGCCGGGCATCTCTGCCGCTGTTGTACAGAATGGAGAATTCGTGTGGTCTGGGGGATTCGGCATGGCCGATCTCGAAAACTCCGTACCTGCAACATCACAAACGCTATACCGCATCGGGTCGATCTCGAAACCGATCACGGCCACTGCCGCCATGGTGCTTTGGGAACGCGGCAGGCTGGATCTGGACTCCCCGGTGCAGACATACTGCTCGCAATTCCCGCGGAAGCAGTGGCCCATCACTACTCGCGAGCTTTTGGGACATCTCGGCGGAATCCGCTACTACAAAGTGCCTGAGACTCCCTACTACGAATCCGAGAGCGACCCCGAAGTCGGCAACGTACATCACTTCGACAATGGAATCGAAGGCGGTCTGAAGTTTTTTGCGAACGATCCGCTGGTGGCGCAGCCTGGAACACACTTTAACTACTCCACGCAAGGCTACACGCTCGCCGGGTGCGTGATCGAAGGAGCATCTGGCAAGAAGTACACCGACGCAATTCGCGAAAATGTTCTGGTCCCTGCGGGTATGCTGCAAACGCGTCCGGACGATCGCTTCGCCATCATCCCGCTACGTACCCGGTTTTATTCAAAAGATAAATCAGGCGCCGTGGTGAACGCAGACTTTTTAGATTCCAGTTACAAAGTCCCGGGCGGGGGTTGGCTCTCTTCCGCACCCGACATGGCGCGATTTGAGGTGGCAATTCTCAACAATCAGCTGGTCAAAAGCTCCACGCGGGACACTATGTGGAACGCGCAAATCCCGTCGGACGGACTTGGAAGGATGGCCTATGGATTGGGTTGGCAATTGGGAGCTACGGACGGCGTAAAAGACATCGGTCACGGCGGGTCGCAGCAAGGAGCCAGCGCGATGATACTGATTGCTCCTGACGCGCGGGCAGGCGTGGTGGTGCTGATCAATTCGGATGCTGCTGGTGCGTCCGCGCTGGCGACCCAGCTCTTGGAGATTGTGCTGGGACTCGATCCCCGGGACCGCACTGAGGTCACCGTCGATCCGAAGTCATACGACAATTACATCGGAGGCTACGAGGCGACTTCGGTCGTTATGAACATCTCCCGGGCCGATGATCATTTGTTCGTGCAGTTCCCCGGCCAGCAGAAGATTCAGATATTTCCCGAGAACGTTCGTGATTATTTCTTCAAGACTTTTGACGCTCAGATCACTTTCGTGACGGACGCCAACGGCCGGGCGACAGAGCTGATCATGCATGAGGGAGGCACTGATCTGTACGCCAAACGGATCAAATAATCTCACATCCTAATTCACTACTGTCCGGTTAGATGTCGAATAGATTGAGTTGGTTAGCGAAGTCGGGTTGGTCGTCTCTGTGGAGATATGGCTGAAGGGCGCATGAAATCTCGGTTTTCTCGAATATCGAGACCGAAAGAATCTGTAGACAAGTGTAGAGCGAGGCATCGAGTTTCAGTTCCTTTTTGACGATAGCGATCAGCACATAGGTGGCGACGGCGCACCAAATCTGGCTCCTCACGGCGTTCTCGCTGGTGGCCAGAAAGCGTTTGATGCGGAGGTGCTGCTTGATCCATTTGAAGAACAACTCGATTTGCCAGCGGCTCTTGTAGAGTGCCGCGATGGTCAGGGCGGGCAGTGTGGTGTTGTTGGTGAGAAATACCAGAGTCTTGCCCGTCACCGGGTCGTTGAAGCGAATGCGTCGAAGATGGTCCGGGTAATTCTCTGCCGAGTAAAAGCCGTTGAGCATGATGCGCTGATCGCAGATGATTCCGCTGGCGCTGTCAGCAGGGTGCGAGTACACGTGCCGCGCATCCATGTTCTCCTTGGCGCGTGTGACGAAGAAGGCTCCGGCCTGATGCATTGCGTACAGCCGCGCGAAGTCCAGATATCCCCTGTCCATGATGTAGAAACTGCCCGCCTCGACAAGAAGGATGTCCAGCACGTTGACATCGTGCAGCTTGCCGTTGCTGATGTGCATGAACGCTGGAATCGCGCCGCGCAGGTCCAGTAGAGTATGTAACTTGATGGCCGCCTTGGTGGAACGAAACGGTGCCCAGTCGAACAAGCTCAAGCATAAGTCGATGGTGGTGGAGTCCAGTGCATAGACGCTTGTGTCGAGGTTTAATACCGAGGGATCTTCTGCATACAGTGCTCGGGCGTGCGCGATCAGGCGCAGGGCCAGCGCATGGTATATGCGCCAGTCGCGCAGGTTCAGCGCATCGGCCAAGGTGGAGCGGGCCGGCGGCGTGGCAATGCCCATATGAAACAGCTTTCCCTGGTTAGCTTCGAGACATACCTCTATGTCGCGCAATGACTCGCGCCAGGTAAGCTGAGAGAAGGCCAGGATACGAAACAAGTCAGCACAACCAAGCGTGCGCACGCCCGCGTCGCCCTTGTGCCGGCCGATGATGCGTCCAAAGGTCTTCCACGGCACAAATTCCATCACTTGCGAAAACAGCGTCTTGCCCACATTCATGCGGCACTCCCGGTCGTTGAATCCCGAAAGCATCGCAAACGAGCCACACGCAATTCAAATCGTGGACACTCTGAACTCGCTGTAAACTAAACGTGCCAATGGGCTTGAAGACGGGAAATCTGATATAAACCGGACAGTAGTGTGGAGGACGGTAAACTCATGCGGCGGTGCAATCTTAAGAAAGGAGCAGCAAAGAGTGGCATGGTAGTGAAAGAAATCGGGCCTGTGGCATCGTTTCATGCGCCGCAAGATGTCAATGGGTCTCGGAAGGCATATGTGATCGGAAGAATGTGATCGCCTTAGCCACATGCTGCTCTACCACCTCGTCGTTATCCAGACCGTGGCCTTGACCTCGATACACCACAAGCTCGACAGGCCGACCAGCCTTCTGAAGCGCATTGTAGAAAGCCAGAGTGTCCTGGTAGCGGCTGCCACCACCCGGAATACTGTCTTTATCTCCAATCGCTAACAAAAGCGGGGTATGGATGAGGTCCACATGTTTCATGGGCGAGATGCGATCGTACAGGCCGGGGGAATCTTCGGGTCTCCTTCCTCCGAGGAAGTTCGGAATCGTATTATCTCCTCTGGGCTGGTTGGCCCGGTAGTATCCCAACCAGTCCGAGACCCCTGCGAACGAAACAGCCGCGCGGAAGGCTGTGGTCTGCGTTAGAAGTTGATCAATAGCGCTCGCGCCTGTGCTGAAGCTGTAAAGAAACATTCGATTGCGATCGACATCACCCCGGCGGACCAACTCCTCTACCCCACTCATAACATCGTCCGTTAACACGTCGACGGGGTCCCGATCTTTTGCAGAACCGACGTAAGCATCTCCGAAACTGGATATCGGAAACGCGAAGGCAGCCCTATGATCCGGGAAAAAGACAGCAAAGCCGGCCTGCACGAATGCGTAATTTCCGAGCACTCCGATATTCAGAAAGCGGTTCCGCCAGCCTGAATATGGATCGACGATTAGTGGAACCCGGCCCGGCCGCTCCGGACGCGCAAGTACGCCTTGTAATTCCTCCCCATGCGCATTTTTCCAATGGACCACTTCCTGTGTCCATGCTTTGCTCCATGCGGCCGTCTGCGGGTTAGCATCCCACAATTGGTAGACGATACCCGCCTTGTTCCTTATCCAGATCGTGCCATAGTGTGAAGAATCGCTTTGAACCCAAGCCACAACGTCATTAACCACAGTCAATCCGCCAACCCCGCGAAGCGCGGGGCCACTGCTCATTCGCCTAAAACTACCGTCTTTACTCAAGAGACCAAAGGCGACGTCCGCGCCCTGGCTCAACAAGACCCAAAATGACGAAGAATCGGCTGCCCATTGATACCCGCGAATAGGCAAGTCTGAAAGTTTCCTAGGACCGGCATGTTCTCCCTCACAACGGCAGAACAAGTTCAAAGCCCCCTCTGGTTTCGCTGAAGCAAGGTAAGCGATTTTCGTACCGTCAGGAGATCGCGCCGCATCGGAGGCTCTCGGCGTTCCATCGACCTTTGGAATCTCTCTCGCATTTGCTGGCGGAGGCCGTTCATCTGAACGCACAGCTTTCGAGCCTGATGAAGTCTGAATCTTCCAGGAGTCAGATCCGAACCTGAAATACAGTTCTGAGCCGTCTGCTGAGAGCATTAGCTCTGTCGGTGCCTGAAGAGCCTGAAGTTGAGTAATAGATTGCGCGGCTCCTGTTCTGACAAACGGTGCCAGAGTAATTACGCAGGCAAAGAAAGCACCGCAGATGAGCCTCATGTCCCCAGATTATATAGTCCCATGGCGAAGGCGAGTTTCTGGCCAACAGTGACCGAAGTGGCTGAGCTGGCCAGCGACGTAGAACTGGCCAACAGCGGAGTGACGTTGATCGGTGCCTGGGCAGCGGCGCTTGGCAGGTTGTTGCTGTCGCCCGAGTAGACTGCGGAGAGATTGTGCACTCCCGCGATGAGATTGCCTGCCGTAAAGGTAACCGAATTGCTGGTCCCTGACAGGGCGGACTGTCCCAGTTCTGTGGTGCCATCGTAGAAAGTGAGCATGCCAGTGGGGGTCATTCCCCAGTTGGTGGTCACCGTGGCGGCCAGTTGCACGCTGGTGATGATGCTCGGGTTGGAGGGATAGGCAACGGCAAGCGAGGTGGACATGGCCGATCCCTGGAAGGGAACCAGATGCCACTCGTAGCGCTGCCCGCAGTTATCCTTGCAAGCGGAGTCGGGGTGGGTGCAGCCGCACGAGGTTAGTCGCAGTTGTGATAAGCGACAACAATACTCGGCGACCCACACGCCACCCGGCCCGAAAATGCTGATGCCGATCACTTTCGTTGCTCCAACGTCACGGGCACCGTCAGCGGCTTCGCATCGCGCAGAACCGTCACATTCACCGTGTCGCCCACCTTGCTGCGCCGCAGAGCATCGGTAAAGTCATAGAGATTTTTGATCGTCGAGTCGCCAAACTGGATCATGATATCTCCGCCCTTTAGGCCCGCCTTCGCTGCCGGAGAGCCGGGACGCACATCGGAAAATTTGACCCCCGTCTCCACCTGGCCAAAGTCCGGAATGGACCCGAAATAGGGCCCGTACCCGGAGCCGCCGCCGGACGAGGAGCTGGTGCTCTGGGTATGTTTCTCCTCAACCGTCACAAAAGCCAACTTGGTGGATAGCTCGTCGATCTGCAACCCCGCGTTGGCCACCAGATCCACCACCTTGACCGCCGACTTCGGATCGATCTTCTCCCACGTGTCGGAAGGCTTGTGATAGTCCGAATGTAGGCCGGAAAAGAAAAACAGAACGGGTATCTGCTTGACGACAAAGGACGTATGGTCGCTCGAAGAGTAGCCGCTCTCGGAATATTCAGCCTTCAGCCCAGTAGTTGCCACTCCTTTCTCCAGGATCGCGCGAAAGTTGGTCGCCGTTCCCACTCCGCCGATGTAAAGCGTGTCCTTCGATATCCTGCCGATCATGTCCATGTTCAGCATGGCATCGGCTTTGGACAGCGGCAGCGTAGGCTGGCGAACCCAGGCTGCGGAGCCCAGCAGCCCAAGTTCCTCGCCGGCGTAGGAGGAGAAGAGTATGCCGCGCGGCAGTTGCCCCTTGAGCGGCGCCAGAATGCGCGCAAGCTCCAGCAGACCGGCAGTGCCGGAAGCATTGTCGTCGGCGCCTGGATGAAACTGGCCAATCAGCGAGGGTGCCAGCGAACCGCCATAGTCGCCCCGCCCCAGGTGGTCATAGTGCGCGCCCAAAATAATGTATTCGTCGCTCTTGCCCGGCAAATAGGCAAGCACGTTGCTGACCTCGGCGTGCTTGCGCTTGACTCCCGCGTCAAGCTTGGCCGTCAGCGTTACGGGAAAGGCGAAGGACGCCGCGTTGCCCGTGTTGTCGATCGACTCCTGCAGCGCTGCGGCATCCTTGCCGGCACTGGCGAACCATGCCGTCGCCGCGTCGTTGCGCACCGCGACAATGGGAATGCCCACGTCCTCCTGACTGCCGTCGCCCCCGAAGCGCGGCAGGATGTCTTCCTCGCCCTTGGGCAACTTCCCGCTCAGCACCACAATCGCCGCCGCCCCGTGCTTGCGAGCCAGAATCGCCTTGGTGATGATGTCGCCGTGCGGGGAGCCCTCCCCCTTGGGCCGGTGCGCAGTGGCAAATGTGGGCTCCCCGCGCAGCAAAACCACGATTTTCCCCTGAACGTCGTGGCCATCGTACTCGTCGAACTTCCACTCCGGCGCGCTGATGCCGTAACCCACAAAGACCAGTCCTGCCTTGACCTGACCCGCTGCGGAAAAGGCATACGGAATGTACTGGTCATGCAGCTTCAGCGCTTGCGGCGCAGCACCGCCATCCACGGTAAAGCTGTTTGCGCCTGTCAGCTCCGCGCCCACGATGATGTCGAACGGCTGCAGAAAACCCTTTGTCCCCTTCGGCTCCAGGCCCAGGCTCTTGTAGCGCTTCACCAGAATGTCCCTGGCGCGCGTAAGTCCAATGGAACCGTCTCCCCGTCCCTCCTTGTCGGGCGCGGAAAGCGTCTTGATGTCGTTGATATAGCGATCCGGGTCGGCCGGAGCAAGCGTTTGCGCGGCGGCAAAGCGCAGCAGAGCGGAGGCCAGCAGGATGCCGACAGCGATACGGGCGCGACTGGATCGAAGGCGGAATGCAGCGGAGAGATCGGTCATAGAGGTTGCCTCCCTGGGGCAACAGAAGCAAAAACGGCCTACGCTGGGGTGCGCAGGCCGTTTGGAAAGAAACGAAAGCTAACTGGTCCCGGTCTCTTATCCGCGCAACACAACGCTCCCCGCCAACAGCCTGGTACAGGCCATGGCCGGACAGAGCAACGCTTGGACGGTTGGGATCATTGCGAGAATTAAAACACGCCAGATGCCAATGCTTCAAATATCACAAAATCGCAGGCAAGCGAAAAACAAAAATACCCACGGTTCGCGTGGGCCATGGCGCATCTCATTTTGTTTTTTTAATCTATCGGAAGATGGTGGACCCGGTGGGAATCGAACCCCAATAGGCATCAGAAACAAAGAGTCTAGCTGATTCCAAAAGGGATACAACTCAACAAATCCAGGGAATCCCGGGCCGTTACCACAAATCAGGAGGCAGCACTAAGCCGCGGGACAGACCAGCCGCTGCTCAGAACCGGAAGCGGGCGGTGAACTGGAGACGTCGGGCCGGAAGGGCGGAGGTTGGCTTCTGGAAGAACGCCGATTGAATGTTTCCGACATAGGCCGAGTAGTTGGTCCGGTTGAGGATGTTGAATGCATCGGCGGTGAAGGAAACCGTCGGATCCCGGTCGTGAGATTTCAGGATGTGAAAGTCATGCGACCAGCGAAGGTCCAGGTTGGCATATCCGCCCGTGGTCAGAGAGTTCCGGCCAATCCCGGCGGGGCGTTCATTCAGCAGCCCGGTATGGAAGCGGTCCACGCCTGAAGTCTCGTTGTACGGGGTGCCCGAATACAGGTTGGCCGCTACTCCGAGGCTCAGCCAATGACCTTCGTTCACGGTGCCGAGCAGGTTAAAGCGTTGCAGTTGATCGAAGCTGGCGCGTGCATACTCGCCTGAATCGGTGAACTGGCTGGCGGGAAACCAGGCAATGCCACCGGTGTCATTCTCCGCCCTGCCAAGCGTGTACTGGGCGAGGCCGCTGAACCAGCGCCATGTGCCGGATTTCAGCGTGATCTCCAGTGCATTGGAGACCTGCCGGCCTCTCGCCTGTATCTGTCGCACGACTCCGAGTGCGGGGTCTGGCGTAACAGTGTAATCCGGCGCGAGCGGAGCGTTGGCGTCAACTGAGCGGAAGAGGTTTGCTCCAAAGTCGCCTTGATACGTAAGTGCAACGGTCGTTCCGTTTGCTAACTGGCGGTCAACGCCAGCGCTGTAATGGAGCAGCAAGGGGATGCTGATGTTGGGCGCGAGCGTGACCAGATCTGTCGGCAGCAGTGCGATATTCTGCCCGGGCGGAACGGGATTGGCAAAGTTCGGATCGAGGATTGTGATGGAGCGAATCACCCTTCCGTTGAATCGCTTCAACTCTGAAATGGGCCTGGCGCCAGTGCGGTCGTAGAACAGCCCGGCACCGCCACGAATCACCGTTTTGCGCGACTTATCCGGCGCATACGCGAGCGAGATGCGCGGCGCAAAGTTGTGCGGCGATTCGAAGTAGGTTTGCCAGTCGTAGCGCAGGCCAAGCGACATCTGCAACTCGGGACGCAACTGGACCTGATCCTGCACGAATATCCCCAGTTCGTTCGCCCAGAAGACCGCGCGGCCCGGCCCGATTTCCTGCGTAAAAGCGTACGGGTTCTGCGCGGCGTAATCGGCGAGACTTGCGAACTTGAAGGTGCCCAGGCGGTTTGCGTGGTCTTCCCACGTTCGGCGGCTCAGGTTGGGAATGACGATGCCTGTCTTGACCAGATGCCTGCCATGGTTCCAACTGATGATGTCATTGATCTTTATGTTGTTTTCCGTGTCGAGTACATCGGCCTGTGCGCCACCACCGGTGAAGGCACCGTCAACAACGATCTTCTGCGCATTTGTCGCGCTGCGAACGGGGTTGTGATCTTTTTCAAGGAAGAACTAGAACTGATTGACGAGATTCGTGCCGGCAGTGAGGCTGTCGTTGAAGACAATATCGTCCTCTCGCGACTGGGAATTGACGCCAGCGGATTGCAGCACCAGGCCACCAGCTCCCTGATTCCGTGTGATGACATCTTCCACGTTGTACTGGAGAGAAAAGCGATGATTCGGGCTGAGCAGATGAGCAGCGCGGACAGCGAAGAGTGTCGTATGAGTCGGCGCAGGGACATTGGCAGAGATTGTTCCATTGGCATCCGAAGCGAAAACAATCGATTCCAGATCGTCTTCCTGGCGAGTCCCGGAGACGAGAAATGTGGTGCGTTCGCCCTTGCCCAAAGGCCCTGTGACATTGCCTTCGTAAATGCGGCGCTGTTCCACGGGCCGCGTCCGCGAAAACGGCGTTGCGGCATCCAGTGTGGCATCGCGGAATGTGAAGTTGAATGTGCCATGGAAGGTTGAGGTGCCGGCTTTGGTGAGGATCTCAATTCGACCCTTGCCTGGCCGGTTCGATTCTGCGCTGTAGGGATCGTTATTGATGCTTACTGATTTGATAGCTGATGCTGACACTCCGGTTCCCTTGGTCTCGATTCCATCCACCACGAGGATCACACCCTTCGAGCCGATCCCGGTCTGGCTGAGAAATGGCGCAAATGTGGCCACAATGTCCTGCCCGAGGACAGGGATCTTGTCGATCATCTGGCTGCTTGCGGCAACCTGATCGCTGTTTGCCGCAGCATCGGGGGCCACCGTCGTGGACTCGCCGGCGACTTCAACCTTCTCGACCACAGTATCCAGATCGAGGTGGACTTCCAGACCAACGATCGGGGTCTTGCCCAGGTGCACCGGTACTGCAGCCATGGCAAATCCGTGCCCGGCGGGAACTGTGAGCACATAGTCGCCCGGCAATTCGGCACGCAGTCCAAAACGGCCGTGCATGTCGGTCTGAGCGGCCTGGACAACAATGCCAATACTGTTCAGAAGTTGCAGAGAACAGTCCGGAACCGCGGCTGCATTGGGATCGATCACGGTGCCGCTGACGGAGTTCTGACCCTGCACCGTGCCGATCAAAAACAGGACCACAAGAAACAGCAGGAAGCCGCATGGAGGACGACGCATAGTTCCAAGCTAATTCACGGCGGTGCAACGTACGGTTACAAACTTCTGAGGATCTGCTTAAGAGTAATCGAGCCAAACTCCCGCATCCCAGGGCAGCCGTGACATACCGGGATTTCCACTTTCCGCACAATCTTCAGGCAATCATAAGCTGTTCTTCACAGATGAATGACCCTCCGTTAACGAAACGAACGGGCTCCCCGGCCTAACTTCAGAGCAACAGCCAACGAGGCAACTGCTCGCGGCAATGCGCAATCGTGTGCTTTGCCGCCATTCCCAACAAGGCCCAGGCTGGGGAGACACAGGATGAAGAACCATTCCGCAATTGCAGTTCTGACCGTAATCGTTGCATTTGCCGGCCAGTGCCTGGCCCAGGCCACGCACGCGAAGAACGTGATCATCTTCATGGGAGACGGCACGGGAGTGTCGAGCCTGAACGCTGCCAGCATCTATGGCTACAACAAGCCCCAATCCCTTTACATCCAGAGCTTCCCCGGGGTAGCCCTTGCCGATACCTCGACGGCAACTCAATGGGTTACGGATGGCGGAGCAGGTGCCTCGGCCATCGCGACCGGCGTGAAAACGAACAATGGCGTCCTCTCCGAATCATCCTCGGCAATCAAAGATCAGAAGGACGGCGCGATTCTCAAGAACTACTTTGAATACGCCCGCGAGCATGGGCTTTCGACGGGTGCTGTTTCCAACGACGAACGGCAGGGATTCACCAACGCCCTGACTGCGGCCTTCTTTGCCCACAACAACAATCGCGCCAAGTCCGGGGAAATCTTCGAGGAGATGATCGAGCCGCGCAATGGTGGCACAGGAATAGATGTCGCCTACAGCGGTGGCCGCAAAGATGTGCTCAAGCAGATCACTGCCATGGGCAAGGATGCAGCCGCCGATCTGAAGACTCACGGCTACGCCTTTGTCGATTCCGTGGATGCGCTCAAAGACGTTCCCGCAGAGCAGACAAAAGTTGTCATGCTGAGCGAAGACATGGACATGCCGCTCCGTCCGACAGTGATGGACGCGATTGCACGCCTGTCAAAGAATCCCAAAGGTTTCGTGCTCGTCGTCTTTTCCGACTGCCACACCGGAAAGGCTGGTACTTCCCTGAAGCGAATCGTGGAGATGGACAACATTGTTCGTGAGGTTGCCGCGACCCACAAAGACGACACGCTGCTGCTTTGGACCGCGGATCACAGCTACGATCTGCGCATCAAGGGCGAAGGACTTCAGGAGACTCTGAAGAAGAACGAAGGCAAGAAGATCACACAGATCATCTCGCTGGAAGATGAGCACACTTCGGAAGAAGTTCCCGTGATGGCCATCGGACCGGGCTCTGAACGCGTCCACGGCTTTATCTCCAACACCGATGTCTTTCATATCCTCATGGCAGCCCCCGGCTGGCAGGAGTCAACGCAGTCTGCAACTGGAGGTACACAGTGAAGAGAATTCACCTACTGGCAATCTTGCTTCTCGTGCTGGGATCAGCACACGGGGCCCTCGCACAAGGAAATGAAGCTGCCTTGACTGGCACGATTCTGGATACTACCGGCGCGCTCGTTACAGGCGCCACAGTCAAAGTAGTGAACGTCGACACCAACGCCGCACGCGCGACTATTACCAGCGGCGCAGGAAGCTACTACATCGGCAGCCTCAGCAACGGGACGTATCGTCTCACGATTTCAGCCGTGAATTTTGCGACGAAGAACGTGAGCGGCATTCAGTTGTCGACGGGACAGACACGCACAATGGACATCCGGCTCGATATCGAGCGGGTCTCCGAAGAAGTGGATGTAGTGGACCATGCCCCGGCGCTTGCCGCAACAACGGCAGAGATTGGCGCGGTGGTTGAGACACAGCAAATCAAGGACCTTCCCCTCAACGGCCGCAATATCGCCAGTGTTCTGGCTCTCGTTCCGGGGGCAATTGACAGTGGCGGCGGCAGCCTCAGCAGCATCCGGTTTGCAGGCCGCGGCACCGACGACACCAACTTCCGCCTCGATGGCGTCGACGCAACCGGCATTCGCGCTCAGAATCCCACCGCAAGTATTCGTCTTACGAATTCCACTGAGTCCATCGCTGAAGTGAAAGTCACCACTCTGCTGTACGGCGCCGATACCGGTGGCACTGCCGGTGGTCAGGTGGAGATGGTGTCCAAGTCCGGCACCAACCAGTTTCACGGCAGCGCCTTCGATTACCTTCGCAACAACTACTTCGACTCCGAGGGTCCCTACGACCTCAAGACGCCCAACCTGAAGCTCAACGATTTCGGTGCCAGCTTCGGCGGTCCCATTCTCAAGAATCGCACCTTCTTCTTCGGCTCGTATGAGGGCCTTCGCCAGACAGTCTCCACCTACCTCGTAGCCAAAGTTCCATCTGAAGCTCTTCGTGCGCAGGTGCTGGCAACTTCGCCGGCGCTAGCTCCGTTCCTGAATGCTTATCCTCATGGAAACGGCGCAGTGATCGACTCAAATTCGGTCTTCTATGATGCTCCGGCCGGCACCGTTCAGACCGAGGATTCCTATCTGATTCGCGGTCAGCATACGTTCAACGACAAGAACAATATCGTGGCGCGATACCGCATCGATCGGGCAAATATCAATGCGCCGAGCGGAGCTCTGCGCGACCGATCCCTGACCGACACCAGCCCGATGAACGCAACGGTCCAGTACGTCCATGTCTTCACGCCCACGCTTCTGAACGAGGCATCGCTGGGCTTCAACCGCGCGGCATCTTTGGGAACAACGAGTGGCTATCTCACCCAGAACCAGAAGATCAACTATGCACTCAGCGTGAGTGGCCTGACTGCCCTGACAAATTCCAAAGCCTCGCTCAGCGCGCCAAGCACGTATTCCCTGGTCGACAACCTGACCAAGACTCAGGGACGTCACACCATCAAGGCCGGCATCGAGTTGAAGGAAGTTCACTTCAATTACAGCCAGGCGGGAACCCACCAGTTGCAGTTCAATGGCTTTACGCAGTTCGTCAACAACAAGCTGGACAGCGTGAGCGTAGTTGCAGACGTGCCCGTCCACGGACTCCACAAGCTGGAAACATTCGCCTATGTGCAGGACACCATCAAGCTGCGCCCCAACCTTACGATGACAGCCGGGCTCCGCTACGAGTTCTTCAACGTCCTGCATGAAGTTCACGGTCGCAGCCAGGCCTGGGACGATTCCTCGTGCGGTGTAACCGCACAATGCCCCGTCGGCGGGCAGTTCACAATTCCTGTTGCCACCAACTTTGAGCCGCGGTTCAGCTTTGGATGGGAGCCTGCGGTGTTCAAAGGCAAGACGGTGATTCGCGGCGGCGCCGGTGTGTATCACGGCGAAGCGCAACTGGGCGACTTGAACGCGCCAAGCGACAATTTCACCACACTCTTTGGTCTGACTCCGGCAGCATTTCCCGGCCTCTCCTGGCCGGTCGATACCTATGTTGCCGAGGCAGCACTCAACCCCCAGGCAGTCCAGCCACGTGGTCTGCAACGCAAGCGTCTCGATCCGCGGGTCACGCAGTATGGTTTGCAAATCCAGACCGCACTTCCCTACCGGTTCATTCTGGACACCGGCTATCTTGGCAGCTGGGGCGATCACCAGTTCTACCGCACCTATCGCAACAACTACATCTACGGAACCACTACGCGTCCGTATCCCAACTTCGGCCAGGTGGACTACAAGGAGGCTGAAGGCACTACCAACTTCAATGCCTGGCAGGCCGCGCTGCAACGCCAGTTCCGCAATGGCCTGAGCGCTCAGGTGAACTACATGTACTCTCATGCCCTCAACGACGGAGCTACAGGCGGCGGCGAAGCCGACTATCCAAACAACGTAGCCTGCATGAAGTGCGAATACTCCAGCAGCGATCAGGATGCAACGCACGTTGTCTCTGCCGACGCGATTTACAACCTGCCATTCGGCAAGGGAAGTTCTTTCCTCAACCATGGCGTAGCCGGCGCTGTACTGGGCGGCATCTCGATCGACAGCATTGTTGGATTGCGCAGTGGTCTCCCGGTCAATGTTGTACTGAGCCGGCCTGCTTCGGCGATTCTCGATGGCAACAATACCGAGCACAGCGCGGGCTCTCCAAACCTTCGCCCCAACCTGGTTGCCGGAGTCAAACTTACGCCTCCCGACGGCCGCTCGAGTCTTCCCAATCGCCGCTGGATCAACCCCGACGCATTCGCAAAGCCTGCCGACGGAACCTGGGGCAACGCTCCCCGCAACCTGCTTCGCGGTCCCGGCTTGTGGCAGGCCGACATCGGCACCGGCAAGCGTTTTCATATTGCAGAACGCGTCTCCGGCGAATTCCGTGCGGAAATCTTCAACGTCTTCAATCGCTCACAATACGCCAATCCCAGCGGCAACTTCACTTCGGTATCGAACGCGATCGATGCCTACAACGCCAATCCCACACCTGCCAACGCAGACAAACTGACAGCAGCAAAGGATTCGTTCTCCAACACCACCTCGGAAGTGAATGGTGCAGCCACCGGCAGCGGAACCCCGCGCCGCATCCAGTTCGCTCTCCGTTTCACCTACTAGATTCAGGCCCCCCGCGTTGAACCGGGGGGCGCTGTTTCCTGGCGAAAGGATCTACACTCCATGAAACGAATTGCGCTTCTTGCAGCAACCCTTGTCCTTGCGACCCCAGCAATTCCGCAGGTCCCCAGTGGCTTGAAGCTTCAGACTCGCTACTCCATCACTGGGGCCGATGGCTGGGACTACATCACGGTCGACGGCGAAGCACGCCGCATTTATGTCTCTCACAACGTTCGTGTCAACGTCCTCGATGCCGACACCGGCACACTGGTCGGCACCATTGAAGACACTCCCGGCGTTCACGGAATCGCCATCGCTCCCGCTGTCAAGCGCGGCTTTACCAGCAACGGCAAAGAGGACAAGGTCTCAGTCTTCAACACGGCTGATCTCTCTCTGATCAAGAAGATCGAAGTGGGAAAGGGTCCGGATGGAATCTACTTCGATTCCAAGACCAGCCGCGTCTTCACCAATAATCATGGCTCTCATGACATCACGGCGATTGACGCAGCCAAGGCCGAAGTTGTCGGCACAGTAGCAGTGGGCGGCGATGGCGAAGGCATCGTTACCGGCCAGGATGGTCTCATCTACGTTGCCCTCGAAGACAAGAATGAAATCTGCGCCTTTGACCCTTCAACCCTCGAAATCAAGCGCCACATTCCACTCGTCGGGATCACAGCACCTACCGGTCTGGCTGTAGATAAGAAGAACAATCTCTTCTTCGTCGGCGGGCATAACAAAGTGGCGCAGGTGCTGGAGGGATCGACAGGCAAAGTGCTCGCCAGCTTCCCCACCGGATCCGGCACAGATGCTGCGGGCTGGGATGGAAAAGACGGGCTGGCTTTCATCTCCAACGGCGAAGGCAGTATCACTGTCATTCACGAGAAATCTCCGACCGAGTTCGTGGCCCTCGATCCAATCCCAACCCAGGCAAGCGCGAAGACGATGGCCTTCGACAAGAAGACCGGCAAGATTTTTCTGCCTGCTGCCACGGTCGTGAGCACGCCTGCTACGGATCCGGCCCAGAAGCCGAAGCGCACCATCACTGACGGCACATTCGCTGTCCTCGTCGTAGGAAAATAGACCACCCGTGATACTGCTATCAATGTTTCACTCACTGTGGCACGAGCCACGCCGGTCCAAACTGCGTCTCTGGATCTTTCAGACGCACCAGTGGGCCGGCGTTGGCGTCGGCCTCTATCTCGCTCTCATGGGATTGACCGGCAGTCTCTCCGTCTTCCTGCCTGAGCTTCGCGGGACATTGGTTGCTTCGATCCATCCGACTCCAGGTGCGAACCGCATACCGTTGCAGGCACTCCAGGACAGACTGGAAGCTGCGAACCCAGGCATTCGACTCCGAGCGGTATTCCCCGCGGGCAGCCCTTCCCAGCCAGGCATTTTTCAGGGACAGACTAACGACAAATCGGTTCGAGAATTCGTCCTTGACCCTTACACGGGGAAGGCACTCGCGGTGAGGAAGATGGGTGGCACCTTTTACGATTGGGTACGCGACCTGCACGCCAACCTGCTCAGCGGAAAGACCGGCAAGGCGATCAACGGGTTCGGTGGAATAGTCCTGTTCCTCACCAGCATGACCGGCCTCGTGATCTGGTGGCCTGGAAAGCGTCATCTGAACGCGAGGAGCTTCCAGGTAGCCACACGCAAGGGGCTCCCGCGCCTATCGTATGATCTCCATCGTCTCGCTGGATTCCTGCTGCTTGTCCCGATATCTGCAGCGGCGCTTACTGGAATCGCGCTTGCATTCCCTCAGCTCGCGGGAAGCGTTATCAGCACAGCACTCGGTCCGCTTTCAGAAACACCCGCTCCTGGCCCAGTCGTCGCAAAAGGAGTCTCACCGAAATCTGCAAAGACCAGCCTCGATGACGTGATCCGCATCGCGCAACAGGCGGTGCCCGGAGCAACGCCAGTTCGCATCTTGCCTCCCGGCAGAAAGACTGCTGGATTTGTCGTCTCCATGCATTTGCCGACAGACTGGCGCGATGAGGGGGACAACCGCGTGATTGTCGATGCAAGTTCGCCAAGATTGCTGGCTGTTCAAATTGGCCGCAACCAGACACTCTCCTCGCGAACGGTCGAGGCCATGGGTGCCGTTCATTTCGGTCAATATGGCGGAGTCACAACGAGAATCCTGGCTTGCCTGTTTGGCGCTTCTCTCCCCTTCCTCTACCTTACCGGGATGGTGATGTGGTGGAAGCGCGTGATGGCACAACGCAATCGGGCCATGACGCCAGTTGCCGCCTCAGGCTCAAACGTGGGGGAAGAACTTCACGCTGCTGCAACACAGTGAGCGAATACTGTGACGAAGGAGAGACAGTGGACGTGGGCTATTTCCAGGCGAGGGTCCTGGTCATCGAAGACGAACGAAGCATGGCTGAACTTCTGCGCAAAGGCCTGGAAGACCAGCACTATTGCGTCACAGTTGCGCATAACGGACTCGATGGATTGAACCTTGCTGGGAAATCGGACTTTGCGGCCATCATCCTTGATGTCATCCTCCCCGGGATCAACGGATTCGTCGTAGCGCAACGCCTGAGGAAGGCGGGCAAGCAAACACCCATCCTTATGCTCACCGCGATGGATGCCCTCGACAATGTCGTCTGCGGCCTCGATGCTGGCGCAGAAGACTACATGACCAAGCCATTCTCCTTCATTGAACTTCTGGCCAGGCTGCGCGCCCTCGTTCGCCGCGGCGCCAAACCACGCCCAACCGTCCTGAAGGTAAGCGACCTCGAATTGAATACGGAGTTGCAGGAAGCCGTTCGAGCGGGCAATCCAGTATCACTTACAAAAACCGAATACCTGCTCCTCGAAGTTCTCATGCAAAGCGCAGGACACGTCGTCCTGAGACCGGAAATCATCAAGAAGGTCTGGGGCGCAACCGATTCGGTCGAACAGAGCAGTCTGGATGTCTACATCAAATCACTTCGCGGAAAGATTGACTCCGATCCTGCCAGAAAGCTCATCTACACAGTCCGCGGTTTCGGATACAAGTTGATGGAGACAGGACAGCCATGAAAGTCTCTATCCGCGCCCGCCTTACCATCTGGTTTTGCGCCGTCTGCTTTTGCGGTGTTGCGGCGCTCGGACTCAGTGCATACTTCACTTTGCGTGCCAGTTGTCTGAGCATCATGGACAACGAACTGAGCATCCGGGCCGACGGTGTTGAGGGCTTTCTCAATGAGCACATCCCCCGCCTTCCACTGGCACGCATCCAGCATGAAATCACTGTCCACACAGCCCTCAAGCCCGCATACCTCGTCGTTCAAGCCGTCCAGAATCAGGCCGGAGAAATCCTGTATTGCGGAACCGATGTAGCGGCAATCTGTGCCGGGAATCATTTGCAACCGGAAGGTTCTTTCACACAGGGCGAGCAATTGCGCGTTCTTGCTGTCACCAGGACCATCCATGGCGCAACCTACCGCATCCTGGTCGCCGATGATCTCCGCTTTCAAGTCGCTATCCTGCGCCACTTCTTCTATTGGTTGCTGGTCGTGACGCCTATCGCACTGGTCTCTTCAGCCCTTGGCGGCTACTGGCTCAGCGGGCGAGCGCTCTTCCCGATTAACGCGATCATCAAGGAAGTACAGGCGATTGAAGAGCACAGCCTTGGCAAGCGAATCGGCGTTCCAGTCACCGGAGACGAAATACAGACTCTTTCCGAGACACTGAACGGAATGCTCGAACGAATGGAACGTGCCTTTCAGCAAGTCAAGGAAATCACGGCGAACGCATCCCACGAACTCCGCACCCCCATCTCCATCATTCGCGCCTCGGCCGAGATCGCACTGCTGAACGCTACTCCGACGGTTGAGTCGCATCGCCAGGCGCTGCTGCAGATCTGCAACGTGACTGAAGCCAATACTCGGCTGCTCGAAGGAATGATGATGCTGGCGCGGGTAGAGGGAGGAGCTCAGCCACTTCATTTCGCGCGAATCTCGCTGTCTGAGAGCGTCCAGAAGAGCGTTGAAGCATACCGCCACCTGGCTGAAGAAAAGGGCATCCTGCTCTCGTGTGAGAGCAGCCATCCCAATGTCCAACTGTGGGCAGATGCAAGCCATCTCAACCGGCTTTGGCAGGTATTGCTCGACAACGCAATCAAGTACTCTCCAGTCGGCGGGCGCGTGATGGTGCGCGTTTTGTTGAACGATACTCTGGAGCCGGTTTGCGAAATTTGGGACAACGGAATTGGAATTGAACCGCCTGAGTTGCCTCATATCTTCGAGCGCTTTTACCGCGCAGAAAATGCCAGATTGGCCACGAATTCCGGTCATGGCCTTGGCCTGGCAATTGCAAAGCGGATTGCCGCACTTCATCACGCAAGCATCAGCGCCAGCAGTGTAGTTGGATCCGGTTCTATCTTCCGCGTAAGCTTCAGCAACGACTCAGCAGCATCCCCTCCCCAGCATTCTCGAAGCAGTAAAGTCCAACTGGCCGCAAACTCTCGCGCCTGACTTGAAGTGGAGAAACAAGACCACAATTTTCCCACCCCATGCGAAGTTCGACTGACTGATGCTTCCCTTCCGCGGTGCGATTACTTACCGGTTACAGCTAGTTGTCGCGGCGCTGCCTGGTGCCACCCCGAAGACCTGCGGGGCCGCGCTGTCGTCGTGATCATCGGTGCCGTCGTTAAGCGTGCAAAGCAACTGCGCACGGATTGACTTCCCAATCAACCGTTGAAGACAAGAAAGTCAACCATGGGGAACGACTCACCGGAGTTGTCGGCCGGGGTGGGTATTCGGTCCTTAAGGCTGTTTGTCGAAGATGAGCCGTTGTTCGGTGTCTCCGAAGCCGTTGTGACCTTCGACGACCTCAATCAACTGGGAGCCATCGTCCAACAGGAAATAGCGCCGCCGCAACGAGGAACGGCCGCCGAAGCTCTGGCCTGTCTCCGTGACCAGCAGGGTCCCGCCCTGCCACTCGGCCACCACCTTCATCTTGCCCGGCGGCATGCCAGGAAAAGGCGCAGGAGTGGTGATCTCATGCTCTTTTCCGTCCGCTACCAGTTCCGAGGTGATATTGGAGTCGGGCAGGGGGATGTTCATCATGCTCACGTGGCGGGCAATATCGGTCTGCTTGACCACGCCTGCCTGCTGGGCAAATACCTTCGTGAATTCGTAATCTTTCGCAGGATGGTCGCCTGCCAGGAAGCTCTTTTGCAGGTTCAGCTTCCAGGTGCCACTCAAATCCGTCTTCTGCGCGGCGGCTGGAATTGCCATCCCGGCGGCCAGCGCCAATAGTGCCAGTACTTTCAACATGTGCATTCCTTTCCTGTTCATGGATTCGGGCTCCCTAGTTGGCAAATTCAAGCAAGGCCACGCCGTTTGGCGGAAGCGTCAAGGAAAGCCGCGCCGGTTCACCCGGTGCGAGGGGCAGAATCTCCGGCTTGGGCAATTCGGCGGCCGAGCGCAACTGCTTGATCTGATCGGGCGTGGGATACTGCGGACTGCCCATGGCCTTCCAGGCTGGCTGCGCAGAGCCAACTCCAGCGCCAATGCGGCTGACCTGGACCTGCTTGGGTCCGGCCAGTCCGCTGAGGCGCAGGTTTACCGTCAATTCCGCGCCGTCTGAGTGGCCTGTTCCGGCTCCTGCCGCTGCGGGATTGCCATTGGCCATTGAGCTGGAGTCCTTCGCCGGAATCAGATTCCAGACCAGCACGGACATGGAGCCGTCAGCACCACGTGTTGCCAGCGCAGGTCCGTCGCCGGTGTGCAACTGCGTCGCGCCAAGCTTGTGCATCAAAGCAAACGCATGCAGCGAAGGCCGCGCGATACCCCACTGATCGAGCATGCCGAAGGTGCTGTTGAAAAGCCCGCTCGGCACTCCGCTTTCTTCAAAGACGTTGCTGAATGTCCAGTACGACATTGCTTCAGCAAGTCCGGCGCAGTTTCTGATCGTGTCGGTGATGAAGGCCGGATTCTGCGAGCTCCACTCCGTGATCCAGACCGGGAGGTGAGGCATTGCCGAGGCTTCCACCTGCTCCTTCACCAGCTTTACGCCGCGGGGGATGACCTGCTCAAAGGTGTAGAGATTGTCTTTCCCAAAGATGTGCTTCTGGGGATCGTCCGGGTAGACGTGGCTGCTCACAAAGTCCAGAGGAACATTCTTGTCTGCGCAGTAGTGAATCAGGTCTGGAATCCAGTCCAGTTGCGCCGTGGACGGGCCGCCCACCTGCAGCCGCTTGTCGACCGATCGGATCGCCATCGCAGACTGCCGGTAGAGCTCAAAGTACTCTTCCTGGCTGCCTGCCCAGAATGCGATGTTCGGCTCGTTCCACACTTCAAACTTCCAGCCGGAAACCTCGCTGATCCCGTAGCGTTTCACGCAGTGTGCGGTGAAGGCGTTGACCATGTCGTGCCAGTCCTGCCAGTTCTTCGGCGGCGACACATTCCCCTTGTACGCGAAGATGCGGTTGGCGCTGCTCGCGTATGCCTCAGGCATGAAGCTGAGTTCGACGAAGGGCCGCACGCCATGATCCAGCATGAAGTCGTAAATCTGGTCTACATACAGGAAATTGAAACTGCCATTTCCGGCCGAAGCGATGCCCATCTCATCGTCAAAGAGTCCATGACACCGCACGGACTGCATCCCCGTATCCCGCTGGGCGCGGATCAGGTCCTGACGCCACTGGTCGCGCAAACCCACCACGGTGCGGTCAGAGCCGGCAGCCTTGTCCCAAAAGTGGGGAAAGGCCCCTGTCTCCTTGCCCAGATCGATTGCAATGTCTGTCGTGGGGGCATTGTGGTCTGCCGATGCCTGGGCAAATAGCTGCCGAGTCATTGCTCCAGCCACTGCCATCCCTGTGCCTGCTAGAAACTCACGCCGATTGAACACTCTGTTCTCCTTGCCGGTGCGACCAGACGTCGGCGCCGGGCGTTCATTTCTTTCCGTTGGAATATTCGCACAAAGAAAAAGTCGGGGAGGTGGAAAGTCGGTTTCCTCCCCGCGAAAGTTGACCGGGCCGGCGATCTTGAGCCAGCCCGGTGCATACACTCCTCAGAAGAGCAGCTTCAGCGCCAACTGGAGCTGACGCGGGTTCTGGTTGGCTGCAGTGGAAGACGTAGACCCAAAAGCTGCCGTTCCAAAGGCTCCCGAGGGGCTGGCGAAGTTCGGAGTGTTGGTGAGGTTGAAGGTCTCAGCACGGAACTGCAGCTTGGACTTCGCGATCAGATCGAAGTTCTTGAAGAGCGACAGATCGATGCGGCGCTGGTGTGGGCCATACTCTGAGAACTCGCGCGCATTGCCCGCCGTGCCAAAGGCCTGGGGAGCGAAGCATGAACCGCTGTTGTTTGTACCGAGGCACTGCACCTTGCCCGCAGCGATCACGTCGGACGGAATCTGCGAGTACTTTGCATACCGGTCGGGACGATCCGTTGTGACGTTGGGCAGATTGATCTGCGGAGAGACGCCGTTTGAGACGCCGAACGAAGATCCGGTCTGCCAGATGGCGATGGAATTGACTTGCCATCCTTTCGCCAGGTATCCGCCCACGCCGTGCAGGTTCTTGCCGAACGGCAGCTCATAGTTGGCCGAGAAGGCAATGCGCTGGCGAATATCCACCGCCGTATTGCTGTAGTCGTACTTGGGATTGCCCGTCCAGAGCCCATTCGCATTGCTCGAGCTGGGATTGACGGAGTCGCCCAGACCGTGGGCCAGGGTGTAGTTGAGGTTCGCGGTGAAGCCGGAGCGATAGTGCCGAACGAACGAGGCTTGCAGCGAGTGGTAGCTGTTCATGCCCATGTTCGAGTTGCGCTGGATCTCCCCTGCGTTTGGCAACTGCTTGGCATACACATACGCGGGGGCCGGTGTGTTGGCAGCCACTGCGGTGAGTGAAGGCGTAGGCAGGTTGATGTTGTCCTGGAAAAGGAGCTTGCGTCCGAGGGAGCCGACATAGCCCAGGCTCACGACATTGCCCGCCCACTCCTTCTGCGCTACAAGGTTCATCTGGTGATAGTAGCCAGGGCCAAAACTTGCCGGCTTGTAGGTAAGGTTGCCTGCGGGATCAGTCAGGCTGACCGAGGACAAGGAGGGAGGAAGAGGAAGAACTGGAAATGCATCGGCAAAGCACGGGAAGCAGATGTAATCGAAAGGCGGATTCGGGTTTTGAATCTGGCTCTGGATATCCTGCGGATAGTAGCTGATTCCGTAGCCGCCGCGAACGACGGTGCCGTGCGGCAACGAGGCCGCAAAACCAATTCTAGGAGAGAGGTTGCTGTAGGAGGTATTCACTCCTGCGGAGGGATTGCTGTTGGTGGCCATCTTCACGGACAGGGAATTCAGGTCGAAGTTCGAGAAGATGTTGTGCGCCTCGGTAAAGGGCGAGAAGACTTCGTAGCGCAGGCCCAGGTTCAGGGTCAGCCACGGAGTAGCGCGCCAATCGTCCTGGGCGAAGCCGCTGGGTTCCCAGCTGCGGAATCCCTGCAGGTTCGAGAGGTTACCGCGCGCCTGAAATGAATCCTGGCCTGAGAGCAATTGCGCCCAGTTGTAGATCCAGAACTCACCCTGCGGCGACCACTGGCTCTGGTAGTAGTTCAGCTGCCTGCGAATCACCGCTCCGCCGGCCTTGATGGTCTGCGTCCCGTGGCTCCAGGTGAAAACGCCGTTGTACTGATAGGTATTGTTGTGGTCCAGAATCGGCACAAAGGCTCCATCGCCAAGAGATGCCGACCCGTTCAGGAAGTTGACCGGCGTCAGCGCGGAGCTGAACTGATCTCCCAGGTTGCCATTTACGACGCCGATCTTGTTGGCCAGATTCCCGCCGTAGTTCAACGGCTCGGTGTTGATCTGGATGCCCATATAGCCGGCGCGCAGTTCCATCAGCAGGTTCGGCGTGAAAATGTGCACGTAATCAAGATGCAATCCCGTCGAAGTCCCCTTGGAGGTGCCGTCAAATGAGAACAGGCTGCCACCGGGTGCGACTTTGGCTCCGCCGGCCCATTCTGGAGTTACCAGGGGCAATGGGCCCGGAACGTTGGTGGTGACCGGATTGTAGTTGTACTGCACAAACAGGCTGTCGTTTGCCGTGATGTGGTGATCGACGCGAACATCGAATGTCGTGCCGAACTGCGATTTGCTCGGAGCGGACTGGTAGTTGTTCACGGCACCCGGCAGGTTCGCGGCCGGATACATCTGGAAGTAGCGCAAGCCCACTGGGTCCGGTGTCCCGCCGCCAATCAGCGCGGCAGGGTCGGCCAGGTCAGCGGCGGTGGGGACCGTGATGACCGAGGTTGTTCCGGAAATCAGGCGGTCAAACTCAATATCCGAGAAGAAGAAGGTCTTGTTCTTCCAAATCGGGCCACCCAGGCTGCCGCCGAAGTTGTTCTGCCGGTACTCCGGCTTCTTCCCGGTGGTGGCGAAGGCGTCGCGGGCGTCGAACTTGTCATTGCGGACAAATTCAAAGGCCGTCCCATGAAACGTGTTGGTGCCGGACTTGGTGAGAATGTTGACCACGGCGCCGGTCGAACGGCCGACTTCCGCGGTGTAGTCGTTGGTCATCACGTGGACTTCGGAGATGCCATCGATCGAGGGCCGTACGCCAATGAAGCCCTGTTCGCGCTCATTGTTGTCCAGGCCGTCAATCATGTTGTTGTTCAACGTGTCCGGCTGGCCATTTGCCGAGAAGGAAGAGCTGGGGCGGCGATCGTCCGGACGGTTGCCGGATGCGATGGAGGACGAGAGCCCCTGGTTGACACCGGCCGTAATCTGCACAAGGCCGACAAAGTTTCGCCCGTTCAGGGGCAAATCCTGAACCGCTGCTTCGCCCACAACGTCCTGGACCGTGGCACTATCCGTCTGCAGGGCAGCAACGGTGTCGGCATGGACTTCGACCGTCTCGGCCGTTTCGCCGAGTTGAAGGTGCACGGGAATTCGGGTGCGGTCGCCGGCGCCAATATTGAAAGCGGTCAGTTTATAGGATTTAAAACCCGTCGCTTCCGCGTGCAGAGTGTACGCCCCGGGCTGCAGCAGGGTGAAGGAGAAGTCGCCCGTATCGCCGCTTACGGCCTGGCGAGTTTCCTGGGTGCCGGTATTCGTGATGGTCAGCTTGGCTCCGGGAATTACCGCGCCCGTGGCGTCAGCTACTGTGCCAACGATGTCGCCGGTAATTGCCTGGCCGATTCCATTTTGCGGAGCCAGAATGAGGAATAGGATCGCCGCGCACAACGCAAACGCAATCGTCGTAAACCGGCGTCGAATTCCCATACTGGTTTGAATCTTTGTACTGAAAACATTCATGCAGGAAGCCTCTCTAGTGGTGCAACAGAATGCTCTTTCTCGAGCACATCCACACTAGGCCCGTCTTGTTTTCAGTGAATAGGTCCGTTACAGTACCGTCTATATATGTGCCTGTTTATCAATACCTTGAAGGAAATTCAAGACGTAACGTCAGGCCGTAGCGTACAGATTTTGGCCAGATGGGCCCGCAAAAGCGCGTTTGCGGCCTGAGCTGGGTGGCCGCAGGGCATGATCCGTGGGGTTGGGAAGAGGCGTGATTCGGGGGCCGGAATCACCGCTGCGCGGCTACCAGGTCTGGTAGGCGAGGATCTGGGGCGGCCCAGTATGGCCGTCGATGACGGTCGTCTTCAGCACGATCTGGAGATTCTTGTTTGTTGACCGCAGTGCGGCCGGCAGGGTTTTCGAATAAGCGGGGTCAGTCAGCAACTCCCCCGCCGCCTCCGTGCCATGCATTCCCAGACCTCCAGCCGCCAGAATCCACTTTCCGGTCTCCGGGGCGAGAATCCGCGTCACAATCGCGTAATCGACCGAGGAGTCGGAGTAGAGCAGTTTGCCGCTCCCCTTCCACTCCCGCTTTGCTGGGTTCTGCGCATCCTCAACCCACTCATCCTGGGTGACAGGGTCCACTCGTACGCGGAACCGCAAGTCGGAGAGCAGTATCAGCGACCACTGGTTGTCAAAAGCGCCAACCAGCAGTACCGGCCCCTTGCGGAGGTCGTCCAGCGTCACTTTAGGTGCGAGTTGCAGGGTTGTGCTTTTGCGGTGGTGGGAGAGCCATGCCGTTGCGAAGTTGGACACGGTCGCGTCCACAAAGGGTACGCTGGGCATGCCTACCGAACTATCAAGCGGCTGAGAAACCTTGTGCGTGGAGATAATGGCGGCGATCGTTGCAGCCCAGCCGTCCTGCTCAGACCTTGAGGCATTCGAGTTCGCAACACAAATGGTCACCGGCTCATTCGATCCCAGCAACGGCGTCCAAATCAGCTCTTGAGTCGAAGTGAAGAGATGAAACGGCAGACTCGCCGCATAAGCTAGAGCCATCAGCAGGATCAGGGCTGCCCAGGGCTTCCAGCTGCGCAGAGAGAATCCGGCTGCCTTCGCCGGGCTGGCTTCCTCGTGCGGAACATCGGCAACGGGAAACAGGAGTGGACCCTCCAGCGCCTCTCGAGGCCCGTCCTCACTGCGCGCGGCCGCATGTTCCTCGCCGGCGAACTCAAATGTGGGCAGGTACGAGCCCGGAACCAGGCGAATCTTCACCTCCGAGTGGCGTGTCGACTCCTGGTAGTACTGCGCGAGCCGCTTGCGAATCTCATTCGCGGTCATGCGCACGATTGGGTCAATATTGGTGTCGTAGTCGTTGTCCCGGCCAAAGACCTCAATGCCCAGGGTCCGTTCTTTGACCCCCTCCTGGTCGCCATTCAGGGCGTGCTCCACCAGCCGCGGGAAAAGCGCAATGCACCGCTTGCTGTTCTTGAAGGACGGATGAGAGAGAATCTCTCTGGCCTCTGCCTGGATCGCCGCGCGCTGCTCCTGCGTCCAGTGGGAGCCCACTGCCCGCTCTCCTGACCGAATTGGTTCCGCACGCGACATTCAGGACCACGACCCAAAAACACACAAGCAGATACTGCGCAGATTGGCAGCCCTACCATTATAGGTCGCAACGGAGTTGCCTCCTCCGATGGAAACAGGCTCCGCGCATCAGCTTGGCGCAGGAGGAGAGGACCCTCGACTCCGAAGAGTCCGAGTCCGTTCCAGGAATACGCACAATTCCGGCCAAGAGACGCAATCCCCGACCTGTGAATGTGCAGATCTCTTCTGCATATTCATGAGGGAACCCAACTGGCTCTGATGGAATGCCTTATGGAACAGCAGAAGGACCGTAAATTCAGTCCGGACCGCTCGATGGCTCCCTCGGATTCGGAGTTCAGAAGGGAGCCCTGGGGCACACATCGGAAAGGCAAACGGAATTCTGCAAGCTGGGTCGAGACGGGAGTTTCTATCAGGCAAGGAGCTTCCCTGCTCTTCCCCGGCTGGACCTGGTCTGGTTTCCCTCAGAAGCTATAGCGGAGGCTCGCGATGGGAAAGATTGGCATCTGGTAGAGAGCCTGCATGGGAGCACCGACAGATCCGCAGTTGTTTCCGGCGGGGCAACGGTCCAGCCAGGCATAGCCGACGAAGTTCTTCCGGTCGAAGACGTTCTCAACCCCAACGTTGATGTTCAGGATTCCTTTGGAAACGTTGAAGTTTCGATTGGCCTCAACATTCAAGCGGTTGTACGCAGGTCCGCGAAGTGCGTTGACTCGGGTCAGGTCGTAGATACCGCGAAACTGGGTCTTGGAAAGTGGAACGTCGTACGGCGTGTAGGGCCTTCCGCTGGAATAGGTGTCTCTGACCGACAGTTGCACCTTGCCCGGAAGCCAGATGGACGTCATGCCGTTCACAATGAGAGGCACGTCGAAGTTGCCGGGCCGCAGCACGTTGTCGAGCGCTGCATAGCGGGTACGAGCATAAGCTGCTGAACCGAGGAATTGCATGCGCCTGGGCCATGCGGCGCGCAGCATCATCTCGAGACCCTGGGCATTGCCGTGTCCTCCCGACTGAAGAGGAAGCCATAAGAAGGCCTGCCCAAGCGTATCGACCATGTTGGCCAGCATGAGACTGGGGTACTCAGTGGAAACCGGTTCATCGAAGTAACGCTTGTTATAGGCGTGCACACTGAGCGTGGCCCAGTTGGCTCGCCACAAATCAGCGCCCACCGTAGCCTGCTCCACCAGCAAGAGCTGGAGACGGGAGTTCTCAGAGTAGCTGACTAAATCAATGGCGGGCGGTAACTGCGATGATTTGCCGTATTCAAGGCTCAGAGCCTGATGCGAATTGAGTCGATACGCGAGGCTTGCACGAGGCTCGAACAAGTGCGCGTGAAGCAGCGCAAACGTCTCTTCGCGCACGCCCAGCATGGCCGTCCACCGCTTGCCGAAGGGCCCAGTCGCCTCAGCGAACGAACCGGTCTGGCCGGTGCTGAATTTACGGGTAAACGAATCGGAGTCCGTCCACGTCCCGCTGGGGTTGAGCGCAGACGGTTCACCCATAGGTTGAGCCACATCGTAGTTCAGCCTCGTCAAGGTCCCGCCTGAACCAACGGACAGGAGCCAGCCATGCGTGGCAAATTGTCGATCGTAATTCAGTTTCGCGATTCCGTCGCTGGTCTTTTCTTTGTAAATGTCGGTTGAGACCAGCGCGGTGCAGGTGTTTCCGGCCACGGTGTTGTGATACTGGCCCCCTGTCTCCTGCATCTGTTGCCCGATGTTCTGGCTCTGCCCGGAGTAGCTCGCAGTGAAGGTGGAAAATGAAGATCCACTGTGCAAGTGCTGCCAGGTCATGGCTCCCGTTGACCGCCATCCAAAATACTGAGTATTGATGTTCAGAGTTTCATCGACATCGCCCGCACAAGGGTTGATGTCAATTGAGTCGGCGCCACTGACGTTGAGGATGGAGAAGTTGTCCTTGTCGGACGGAGACCATTCCGTTCGTCCCATTCCATTGGTGTAGATGGGGGTTCCGTTGAGACCGATGTTGCTGGCTACAACATTCAGCAGGCTGCGATGGCCGGAAAAGAACGTGCTGCCCTTTCGTCCCAGTGGACGCTGCACAAAACCGCCGACTCCGGCGATACCGGCATTGAATTCGCCAGCACGTATGGTAGGTCCTCCTTCGCGCGTGTGAATGGAGATCAGCGAAGACAGGCGGCTGGAATACTTCGCGTCATAGATTCCGGACTTCATGTCGACGCTCTCAATCGAAGAAGTGTCGATCATCGAAGTGAAACCGCCAGAGGTGCCTTCAAGAGCGATGTGATTGATATTCTGGATTTCAACGCCATCCACGACATACAGATTCTCCGACGGGTGCCCTCCGCGGACCATGATGTCGTTGCTCTGATCGGAATTTGAAACTACGCCGGGCAGGACTTGCAGGTAGCGTGTGAAATCGCCAAATGTTCCAGCGGACGACAACACTTCCGCGCGGCCAGCCTGATAAGGCTCGGTCAAGGTCGCTTCCAGCGGTGTGGCAGTCGCTGTCACGAGTACTGTGCTAACCGGGTTTGAGAAAGCCGCGGGAACGGAAGGAGAGGTTGGCTTGGTCGTCTCATACCCAGGTTCCGATGCGATCATGCCAATCGTGGAAAAATCGCTCGGCTGATCCAATTCTCGCAAGGCGGCGATGGGAAGGGGTTCGACAGCCAGAGCAGACTCGTGAGTTGCCGGTGCGCGCGTTTTGAATTCCTGAGCAAACAAGCTGCAACCAATTGCGGGTAAGACTGTCACCACAAGCAGTGAGCGTAGGAAAAAGCGGACCGTTGCGATAGACATGATGCTGCACAACTCTCTGGACTCAGCGAGCCGGTATTACTCGCTTCCTCACGTTAGAAAAATTTCAGGACGAATCAGTGTCCTGTCATGAATGCAGGTGCAGGGGAAGCGATCTCGCAGCAACTCCCGATAGTTACTTATCGGTGTTACTATGGTGACTTTCTACTGTCCGAAAATGGAACTTATGGGCAGAAAGTTGTAGCTGCTCGATCTTTTTGTGGGATGTACAACAGCGCAAAGCCCGGCCTCGTGGAGAGACCCGGGCCGAAATACCTGTAAGGTATTGGATCTAAATAGTCGAGCTTGAAAACTGATTTTCACACGTATTGCGGTTGAGTGTTGGGGTTTTGCGGACTGGTTTTCCGACCCCATTTCTCATAGTGCTGACGCGCCTTTGGGCGTCGCAGAGGAAATAGCAATGGTCATGGAGCGCGCGGTCGACCTTCCCGCTTTGGGCGAGGATGCTTCCGGCATTGGCATCGGTCGGAGTGTTTGTCCCCTTGTATTTGCAGTCAGGGGAGTGGCGGACGAAGATTGCGATTCCTGGAGCCGCGCTCATTGCGCCTCCGAAGTGGAACGGCAGAGGGGGGCGCGGCGCAGCTTCAGCGCAGATTCCCAAAGGAACCCTGCGAGCTATTGATTTTATTGGAAGAATGGATGGTGGACCCGGTGGGAATCGAACCCACAACCTGTCGATTAAGAGTCGAATGCTCTGCCAGTTGAGCTACAGGTCCATCTTGCGTTGCTTGCCGCTCATTTCCGTTCTGGCGAACCCGAAACCCCGCAGCAGGAACAAGCCCCAAGGCCCGCTCACTTGAAGAGTTTACCATAGGTCCGGCGAAAAACCCAGCGTTGCCGCGCGGATCCGGAGACAGGGATCACTCCCGGCCCCCGAACCCACGCTCCAAACCCCGTACCTTAGTGGGCCACTGTGACAACTACCTTGCCCACCTGCTCGTTTGACTCCATGTAACGCTGCGCGTCAGCAACCTGGCTCAGCGGGAAGGTTTTGGCAATCCGCGGCGTAAATACTCCAGCCGCCAGCTTGTCGAAGACGTACTGCTGGGCCACCGCGCGCTTGGCCGGATCTGCCACCACGTCAAACAGCGTATAGCCCTGGATGGCCAGGCTCTTGCGCATCGACTCGACCAGCGGGAATGGCGTTGCCGCCCCGGACAGTGCTCCGTACAGATAGATCACGCCGCCCTGCGCCGCCGCCTGGGCCAGCTTTTCCACCCACGGTCCAGCCACCGGATCGAAAATCACCCGTGCGCCCTTGCCGCCGGTAATCTCCTTCACCCGGGCCACGATGTCCTCATTGTCAGTCACGACCACGTGGTCCGCGCCCAGTTCCAGCAACTCAGCCTTTTTGGCCGCCGTGCGGGTGGTGGCAATGCTCACCGCGCCCTCGGCCTTTGCAATCTCAATCGCCGCCAGCCCAACGCTGCTGCTGGCCGCCGGAATCAGCACAAAATCTCCCGCGCCAATGTGGCCGTGCTGCACCAGCGCCCCATAGGCGGTCAGGTACTGCATCCAGATGGCCGTGCCCTCCACCGGCGACAACCTCTCCGGGTAAGCAGCCAGCGCATAGGCCGGCACAATGGCCACCTCGCCGTAGACGCCGTACGCGTCCGCGGCAAAGCACGGTACGGTGCTTCGACGCTGGCCAATAAGCGCGGAATCCACGCCGTCGCCCACCGCCTCCACAATTCCGGAAGCCTCATAGCCGATCCGCGAAGGCAGCTTCGGCTGGAAGAAATAACGCCCCTGCCGAAACAGAACCTCGGCGCGGTTCAGCCCAAAGGCATCCACGCGCAGGCGGACCTCGCCCTTGCCAGGCTGGGGAACAGGCAACTCATCCAGGTGCAGCACATCGGCTGAACCAAGTTCGTGAAATTGGACAATCTTGACGGTAGCGGGAGCAGTTTCAGGTGCCATAAATGCAAAAGACCTCATCTTAGAGATGAGGCCATTTGCGTATTGGATTCAGAACGCGGAGCGTTGTCCCCGGCTCTCCCCGGCGGCTACTCGTGCTTGCCGGCAATGTGGCTGGTCACCGCAGTGGTCGAGTCCTGACGCAGACTTGGCGCCGGTTTGGCCTTTGGCTTCGGCTTCTTCTTTGCTTCGCGTCCGCCTACATTCTTGTTTCCCATGGTCTTTCCTTTCTTATCTTGTTTGAAGTGAAGACCTCAGCTCTCGCTGGCTTTGAAAACTATACCGCAGCAGGCAGCCGGTGGAACATCCGCAGTTTAGAAAGTGAAGGCCAGTCCACCGGCAATGGAGCGCTCTGCCTGAGCAAAGTACAGCCGAGAACCGTCACTGGTGATAAAGGTCGTGTACCCCTCCGACAGCAGGTTGCGCATATCCAGCTGGGCCTCAACACCCCCGCCCTGGCGAGTGCTGTGCAGCGGCTGGCGGATATACACGTTCAGGTAAGGTTGGCTGGCGTCAATGGCAAACGGGGCAACCTCGGTCACCGTCGAGTCCGGCTGCCAGCGATAGCTCGCCCGCCAGCGGGTGCCCACTCCATCCATGGTGCCGGAGAGCGCCACGGCATACATCGCGGCGTGCCGGGCATGCGCGCCCTGCACAATCTCCGCCAGGCTCTCGGCCACGGGCGAGGCGTGCATCACCAGCGCATCGCCGGAGGCATAACTCAGGCGAACATGGTTTCCACCGGGCAGTCGGCTCGCCACCGAGGCCACCATGCCCGTCGAAGAGTAGGTCGGGCCCGCCGTCCGCAGCAGGCGATTGCTCGAGTCCACCAGCATCCACCCGCCCGCATTCTCTCCGCCGCTCAGCCGGCCAGATGCCTCGATCATGGGATTTTCCACGCTATCGCCATAGAAAACAAGAATCATCTCTGCCGGTCCAGCCGTCGCAGTCCAGCCCAGCTCCTGGTGCAGGCCGTGCTCCATCACCAGTTGCCCCGCCCGCCCGCTCACCACCGGCAGCCAGTTCTCCGGCGAGGCATCGGCAGAATCCCGGTCAAGCCCCTCGACTGCTCCCTCTGACCGGGCCGTAGCCACGCGATAGGCAATCGAACCGCCGCCGCGATGGATCGTCAGATTGGCAAACGGCATGGCCGCGGCAACCGAATCACCCTGGCCTGCCCGCGCATACACCTGCTGCGAGCCCACTTCCGCTTCCAGCCCGCCCAGCAGCTCAAGATTCTCCCAGCTGCGCATCGACACCAGGCTCAGCCCCGGCTGGCCCGTGCCCATGGTCAGTTGCGGGTCCACCATCACCGCCGCCAGCGTCTGCACGGAGTTGTTGGCCAGTTGGCCACCGGTCTCCTGCCGGAAGCCCAGCATGGCATCCATCATCCCCGGCGAGGTGGGTGAGAACTCCGCCACAACCGCGGCCCGGCGATGCGGCGAGCGCTGCTGCAGCATGGCCAGCGAAAGCATATCCGCCCCGCTGCCGAAATGTCGTTGCCCGGCCTCTGCGGCCAGACGCATCCGTCTGCGCTCGGCGGCTGTGCGCGTCTCCGCAGAGCCGTCCACCACCACAATCGGCGAGCCATCGTCGAGCCAGCGCAACAGCGGCCGACTCTCCGCCGATCGCAGCGTCCAGGCCCAGTCGTCCTCATTGTGCACCCGACCCCGCGCCGCAACCGGTGTCCACTGCATCAGGTCATACAGCGTGTTCAGCGTTAGGTTCACGACCGTGTTCGCGCGGATGCGGAGATTCTGCTTGAGAGTGGGGATAAAGCTGGCCCCGAGAGCCTTCAGCGCATACTCGCCGGGCAGCACGGAAGCAATGGAATAAGTCCCTTTGCGGTCGGTAAACACACGCGCCACCAGGCTGGAGTCGGCGCGCAGAAGCTCAACCTCAGCCCCTATCTGCGGCGTCCCAGCGGCATCCCGCACCATGCCTGTCACAGAGCCTGGGTGCTGCGCCGAACCGGAGGCGAACAACACCCCCGGCTCGGCCACGATTCCCAAGGCCATCAGTGACGAGCAGGTAAGCACGAATTGGAAGAAACTACGCTTCACGATTTTGTCAACAATCGATGCGCGTCCTGACCATTTCCTGAAGGTACCCTCTCCCAGGGGTCGGCCAGATGCTGTGCTCTGGCCATACCACATTGGGAGACTACTTCTATTCGACGACAAAAGGGGCACTTTGCGCAATCTCTTGTTTCGAAATTGCGTCATTTATCCGAATCGTCATCTTATACTTGCCCGGCTGCAAGCCCGCCAGAGGCAGCGTCCGCTCCATCGTCAACTGGTCGCTGTGCGCGCTGAGATCTTTCGACTGCTCGCTGGTGGTCAGCAGAATCTTGTCCGTCGAGACGTCCTTCACCTCGTAGGTGACCGTCGCCTCGTTCGCCTTCGTTTTGTCGTCGATGCCCAGACCATACACCTGCATCCAGCAATTCAGCTTCTGGTCCCGCTTGAACTTCACCGGGTCCACCGCATTCTCGCTCACACGCGGACGTACATACGTGTTGCCGATAATGAAGTTGCCGGTGCCGATTGTCTGGCTCGGCACCAGGTACATCTTGTCCGCCAGAATCAGCGACGAGGTCGTCAGCTTCTCATCGTCATACTTGGGCACGTTAATGCTCTGCGAGTAGATGCCCACGTGATCCGGATTGTTCACGTCCTTGATGGCAATGTCCACCCGGTACATCCCGGGACGCAGCGGCAACGCCTTCTGGTACACCGAAACATTGTCCAGAACCTTCTTCATCAACTCGGTCGGCTGCTCAATCTCCACCGTATCTTCAAAGGTCTGCACCGTCTTGTGTGTAATCGTCGAGACCTTGCCCAGGATGTTCACCACGCCCCGGGACACGCCGTCCTTGGTCGTAATCGTCACGTCCCGGTTGCGAATCTGCAGCGTCAAGGGCACCAGAACCGTGTCGTCGGTCACTTTCACAAAATCCGTCCGCACATCGAACGGGAAGATCGGGCCGGTAATCAGCTTGTGGTCGGAGATGAAGCTCTCCAGGTCCTTGAACTTGATCGGCGGTGGGGCAAACAACTTGGCCGCAAGCTCAATGCGGTCAAACTGCTTGGAGTCGTTGCCGTGGGTCAGGGGACCCTCGCCCAGGTTTTCCAGGCCGCCCTTGAAGCGGTCGGCCTTCTTGCTCATGCCCATTTCTTCGTACAGCGTAGCGCCGCCGCCCGGCACATGCAGCAGGGCGTCCTTCTCCGAACGGTCGATGGTGAAGTGGTAGTCCCCGCACATGCAGGTGTCCACAAACTCAATGTCGATGTTGTCGCCGATACCCTCAAGGTAGCGGTAATGCCACGTCTCAAACGGGAAAGTCTCCGTCTCGCCGCCGCCCTCTTCCATGGGGCGGTTATAGCTGCCGCCTGAGGGGTGCTGGTCAATCGAGTCCGGCTTGCCAAAGGAAATGTAAATGTGGCCGCGATCCGTCTTCCACCCCGGCTTGCCAGCCGCAAAGTGCTCATTCGCATAGGCAATGCGCCGGTAGTGCTCTTCCTTGTATTCGTTGTCGGGAGAGTCGGGATTCGGATTGCGGCGCTGCCAGAAAGCCTCGATGAAGTTATCGCGCTCTTCGTCGTTGCTCAGGTTCTTGAAGGCACGCGCCTCTTCGTCGCTGATGATCCACGCGACATCCTGGTTCAGCCAGGTCTTGTAAGCCGTCGAAAGCTCGTTGCCAAGCTCCTTGCGCCGCCGAATCTTCTGTTTGTCCGACAGAGGCCGGTTCAGCGGATCCACCTCGGCGGGCGGGGCAGTCTGCGTCGCGGCAGGCGGCGTGGCCGGCTCCTGCGCCAAAACCAATGCCGGGTGAAGACCAGCCGTGAGCCAGGCCTGTGCGTGCGCCTGAGTACCAGCCGCCAGCATGAGGACGCCCAACCCGGCTGCTCCCACTGACCAGCCTGACCATGCGCGGTGAACCAATGCCATTTTCCGAGCCAAAACCATCATTGTCGTTTTCCAACTCCTGCAATCTCTCATTTTACGGGCCTGAAGAGGCGCGGGCAAGATTGGACCTGCCTGTTTTGACCCAACAGGCGCGAAAAGGTCACTGGGAAGCCTGGCCGCCATCTCCCAATTGTCCGGACAAAATCCACACAGCTCCTGAAATCCCCACAAAATCCGCATAAACGGGAACCCCCAAGACCATGTTTGCGTACACTGTGAACGGAGAGTTCCTCAAAACATTCATCTATGAAGAAAATTCTCATCATCGCTCTGGTGGTTCTTGGCGTCGCTGGCCTGGTCGGTTTCATGGTCTGGAAGGCGCAATCGGGCTACACTAAGGTGCTCACCGGCAAGGTCGTGCGCCAGGATCTGTCCACCATTATCAGTGGCACCGGACAAATCAAGCCCAAGACTTATGTCAACATTGGCGCAACGGCCTTCGGTCGCATTACCGAGCTGGCCGTTAAGGAAGGCGACCACGTCACCAAGGGCCAGTTGCTGGCCCGTGTGGAAAACGTGCAGCCCAAGGCCAATGTCGATGCCCAGCAGGCCTCCATCGACTCCGCCAGGACTGACGTAGCCAGCTATGTCGCCGCGGAAGAGACGGCCAAGGCCAACGTCGAGCATGCCAAGGCCGACCTCGAGCAGAAACAGCTCGACTGGACCCGCGCTCAGGAGCTCTACAAGCTGCAGCTGCTCGCCAAGCAGGACTATGACGCCAAGAAAGCGGCCTATGACTTGGCTGTGGCCACGCTGAATCAGTCCAACGCCGCGCTGGTTCAGTCGCGCGCCCAGACCTCCTCGTCCCGCGCCAAGGTGGTCAACAGTCAGGCCATGCTCCGCTCCGACGTCGACGCCCTCGACAAAACCGTCTCCAGCGCTCCCTTTGACGGCATCGTCACCAACCTCCCCGTCCGCCAGGGCGAAACCGTGGTCGTCGGCCTGCAGAACGCCGAAGGCTCCACGCTGATGACTCTTGCCGACATGAGCGTCATCACCGCTGAGGTCAAGGTCGACGAAACCGACATCGTCTACGTCAAAATGGGCCAGTCGGCGGAAATCACCGTCGACGCTCTCCCTGGACGCACCTTCAAGGGCCACGTCACCCTCGTCGGCGACCAGGCCATCCTGCGCTCCACCGGCATCGCTACGTCGCAGTCCACCACCGGCACCGAAGAGGCCAAGGACTTCAAGGTGGTCATCACGCTCGACCCCCAGCAGGCATTTGATGTCAAGGAACTGCGCCCCGGCCTCTCCACCACGGCCAAAATCACCACCGCGCAGAAGTCCGCCATCCTCACCCTGCCCATCCAGGCGCTCACCAATCAAGTGCCCGTCAAGCTGGATGAAAACGGCAAGGCGCCGGTCGTCAAGCCCGATGCCACCCCTGCTTCCGGCGTCAAGCCCCAGCCCGCCGTTCAGGGCGTCTTCACCGTCAAGGACTTCCACGGCAAGCTCCGCGCCGTCTTTGTCCCCGTCACAACCGGCATCACCGGCGCCACCGACATTGAGGTGCTCGACGGCATTCAGGAAGGCCAGGAGATCGTCACAGGGCCCTTCAAAACCCTGCGCGCCCTCAAGAGCGGTACCCTCATCAAGAGGGACACCGCCAAGCCAATCGCCCCCGGTGGCCCCGGCAACTAAGGGCGGCACACTGACTTTCCAGCAACTTCGGTGCCCGGCCAGGAGACCTTTCCCCCGGCCGGGCATCTTCTAAACAAGTCACGAATTCGAGGGCAAACCGGGATGGATCTGAACACCACCACCACCGCAGAGCAAAGCGCCATCATCCAGCCGCAGCGCGACATGATCGTCGTCGAAGACCTCTGGAAGACCTACGACATGGGTTCCGAACAGCAGGTCAGCGCCCTGCGCGGCATCTCCCTCAAAATCCGGGAGAACGAGTACGTCGCCATCATGGGTCCGTCCGGCTCCGGCAAGTCCACCTTCATGAACCTCATCGGCTGCCTCGACTCGCCCTCCAAGGGCAATTACTGGCTCAACAACCAGCTCGTCAGCTCGCTCGACGACGACCAGTTGGCCCGCATCCGCAACAAGGAAATCGGCTTCGTCTTCCAGACCTTCAACCTGCTGGCCCGCGCCACAGCTCTGCAGAACGTCGAGCTGCCCCTCATCTACAACGGCACCCCGGCCGCAGAGCGACTCCAGCGCGCCACCGAAGCCCTGCACAACGTTGGCCTCGACGGGCGCATGCACCACAAGCCCAACGAGCTCTCCGGCGGCCAGCGCCAGCGCGTCGCCATCGCCCGCGCCCTGGTCAACAGCCCCTCCATCATCCTCGCCGACGAGCCCACCGGCAACCTCGACTCCAAGACCGGTATCGAGATCATGGCCCTCTTTGACACCCTCCAGGCCAACGGAAACACCATCGTCCTCGTCACCCACGAGCCCGACATCGCCGAGTACGCCCACCGCGTCGTACACATCAAGGACGGAGAGATCTTCTCCGACGAGCCCTCCAAGCGCCACCATGGCTAGAACTCAATCCCCTCCTCCAAAACCAGAGGCATGGCGCGCGCGCCGTGCCTCTTTCCATTTCCGGGTCCGCGCGGAAACCTGACCGTAACATTCGCCCTGTATCCTCGGGTTGCAGCCGAATCACAAATTTGTCCCAGCCGAACGGGTCCACGCCACACCCGCACTCGTCCATACTTTCAAAGGGAGATCTCACCATGTCTCGCAAGACACTCGCCGTTGCCACCCTCGCCGCCATCCTGCCGCTTGCATCTCTCGCCCACGCCCAGGACGCAGGTCCATACAAGGTGCTCAAGATCCAACTGGTCGGTGGCGATGGCGGAATGGACTACGTCACTGCTGACTCGGACGCCCGCAACCTCTACGTTGCCCGCTCTGGACCCGCAGGCCACATCGGCGTCTTCAACCTCGATACGCTTGCCCCGGTGGGCGATATTCCAGGTGTCAGCGCCCACGGCGGAGCAGTGGATACAGCGACCGGACACGGTTTCGCCACCTCAAAGCCCGTGACCATGTTCGATGCCAAAACCTTTGCCGTCATCAAAAAGATTGACGTCCAGGGCAATCCCGACGGCTACCTCAACGACCCATACAACCACCACTTCTATATCCTCAGCCACTCCGCCCCAAACATCACCGTCCTGGACGACAAGGACGGCGCAATCCTCGGCACCATCGACATTGGCGGCGCGCCCGAGCAGGCTGTCACCGACGGCAACGGCAAAATCTATGTCGATATTGAAGACAAGGACGCCATCGCCGTCATCGACGCCAATACCATGACCATGACTGGCAAGTACGATGTCTCCAGCAAGGGTGGCGGATGCGCCGGCCTTGCCCTGGACGCAAAGAACAACATCCTCTTCGCCGCCTGCCGCGACAAGAAGAACATGATCATCCTCTCCGCCACCGATGGCCACATCCTCACCGATCTGCCCATCGGCAACGGCTGCGACGGAGCCACCTTCAACCCCGCGACCATGGAAGCCTTCAGCTCGCAGGGAGATGGCACCCTCACGGTGATCAAGGAAGAGTCCCCAACCAGCTTCTCCGTGGAGCAGACCGTTCCCACTCCGGCCCGCGCCAAGGTCCTTACCCTCGATACAAAAACCAACCGCATCCTCACCATCACCGCCGAGTATGGCCCTACTCCAGCCGCTCCCGCCGCGCCGCCACCACCACCGGCTGGTGCGACGCCGCCAGTTGGCGGCCCTCCGGCATATATGCGTGGTCCTCGCCCACCCATGATTCCCGGATCATTTCAGATCATCGTCATCGGAAAGTAACGTACCGGATACACAGCATCAGCCCATTCATCGAAAAGAGGCATGGCCCAGGCCATGCCTCTTTTCGATTGCCCTATTCAAGTTTTTCGCCCCTCTGCCGATATATCCATCAGAGCGATACCTCAGGGCTCCATGCCCCGCAGCCGAACCTGGCTCCTGTCTTCGGCCCTGAGGTACGCGTCCCACAGCCATGTCAAACCTCGCCCACACCATGCCGTATGCACGCATTGCCTCCTCCCCCGACCCGTTCACCGGCCGGCTCGATGAGGTACCCGAGTTCGTCTGCGTCAGCGCAGCCCTCCGGCGGCTACTGCAACAGGCTGACATCACCGGAAACCGCCTTCGCCTGGCCACCCTCGAAGGCGAAGCCGGCTCGGGAAAATACCACCTCGCGCAAACCATCCATCGCCGCTCCGCCCTGGCCAACCAGCCCATCCGACGCCGCGACGCACGCGAATGGCTGGCCACCGACGCCGAAACAGCCTGCCTCAACGGCATCCTCTACCTCGACCGCGTGGACCTGCTGCCCCCCACAGGACAAAACCTGCTCCTCAACCTCCTCAAGGTCCTCCAGACCCTCGAAACCGCACCCATCGCCCCCCACTTCGTCCTGCTCGTCTCTGCCCAGTCCCCCCTGCGCCAGTTGGCCGCCCAGGGACAGTTCCTGCCTGACCTCGCCTTCCGCCTCACCGCCGTCCGCTTCGCCCTGCCACCTCTCCGTGAACACCGCGAAGACATCGGCCCCATCACCCAGGCCCTTGTCGACCGCATCTGCCGTCGCTACCAGCAACCCACCGCCGTCCTCGCCCCAGGCTGCCTGCCCAAACTCCTCCAGCACAGCTGGCCCGGCAACGTCCGCGAACTCGCCTCCGTCCTCGAATCCGCCATCCTTGAGGCCACCACCAGCGTCCTCCGTCCCGCCGATCTCACGCTCCAGCACAATGCCCCAACCTCGGCCGACGTCCTCGCCGCTGTCGCAGCACTGCCCGACGATCTCTCCCTCGACGCCGCCATCGATCGACACATCCACCTCATCCTAGAGCTCAACCACGGCAACAAACTCCGCGCCGCACGCCAACTCGGCATCAGCCGCTCCACCCTCTACCGCATCCTCGGCGGGGACAACGATATCCTCGCCTGAACTCCCGCGCCACACCCTCTCCGCGCAAAATTCAATCCCGCCAAATCTGCTTTCCCCTCTCACGCGTTTCCTGTAACGTGCCGCCTGTCCGCGTAGTCTAATATCCGTAAGCGCACTTCCCAGCTCTACTCCGCGCAGAGGTCTTTTCATGTTGATTCGCAAACCTAATCTCATCGATGGCTCCAGCATCCCCTCGTCGGAAATCACCCCCCACGGCAAATACGAGCTCTACAAGAACCTCAGCCGCCGCGGCCTGCTCACCGGCGCCGCCGCCCTCGGCGCATCCGCCCTCGGCGCGGACCGCCTCGCCGACCTCTTCTCCCCCGCCACCACCGCCCTCGCGGCCGGCAAGCTCGACACCGTCAAAAGCCCGCTCACTACCACCGGCGAGCAGCTCACCAGCTTCCAGGACATCACCCACTACAACAACTTCTACGAGTTCGGCGTCGACAAAAGCGAGCCCGCCAATAACGCCGGCGCGCTACCAACCCGCCCCTGGACCGTAAAGGTCTCCGGCCTCGTCAAGTCGCCAAAAACCTTCGACATCGACAGCCTGCTCAAGCTGCGCCCCCTCGAAGACCGCGTCTACCGCCATCGCTGCGTCGAGCGCTGGAGCATGGTCATTCCCTGGGTTGGCTACTCTCTCTCCGAGCTCATCAAGCAGTGCGAGCCCCTCTCCACGGCAAAATACGTCCAGTTCCTCAGCTACTTTGACCCCAAGGTCGAAAAATGGTGGCCTCAGAGCAACATCCACTGGCCATACTCCGAAGGCCTGCGCATGGATGAAGCCATGAACCCCCTCACCCTGCTCACCTTCGGCCTTTACGGCGACATCCTGCCCAACCAGAACGGCGCGCCCATCCGCCTCGCCCTGCCCTGGAAATACGGCTACAAGTCCCCCAAGTCCATCGTCGGCATCAAGTTCCTCGCCAGCCAGCCCCCCACCACCTGGAACGACCAGGCTGCCGACGAGTACGGCTTCTACTCCAACGTCAACCCCAACCACGACCATCCCCGCTGGAGCCAGAAGTACGAGCGCCGCATCGGCCAGCCCTTCTACGCCCAGCAGCGCTCCACTCTCATGTTCAACGGCTACACCGAGCAGGTCGGTTCTCTCTACGCCGGCATGGACCTCAACAAGTACTATTGATTCCACAATCACCAATGCCGCTAACTTGCCGACTCGCTACCGCGCAGAGCGCGCTAACCCGATAAGCCATGACCAAACGAACCCTCATCCTCCTCAAAATCGTCGCCTGGGCAGGCTGCCTCACGCCCTGGGCCATCCTCGTCTCCGATGCCCTCACCAATCGCCTCGGCCCAGACGGCACCAAGGCCATCATCCACTCCACCGGCGTCTCCACGCTGTACCTGCTGATGATCTCCCTCAGCATCACCCCGCTGCGCCGCCTGTCGCCCCGCCTCAACTGGCTCATCAAGTTCCGACGCCTCTTCGGCCTGTTCGCCTTCTTCTACGCCTGCCTGCACCTGTTGACCTACGTCGGCGGCTACTCCCTTTTCAATCCCGGCATCATCCTGGAAGACGTGACCAAACGCAAGTTCATCATCGCCGGCATGACGGCCTGGCTGCTCATGGTTCCCCTCGCCATCACCTCCACCACCGGCTGGATCCGCCGCCTCGGCGGCACGCGCTGGAACCTGCTCCACAAACTGGCCTACGTCAGCGTCTGCCTGGGAATCCTCCACTACTGGTGGCAGGTCAAGCCCGGCGTCTTCACCCCCGCCTCTGACACCGCCATCCTCGCCGCCATCTTCCTCGCCCGACCCCTAACCACCTGGTGGGCCAACCGCCGCCGCACCCAACCCACCGCCGCAAAGGCCTAGGCTAGCCGGTCCCGGTTTCCGCCAACTCCGCTACTTCTTCAACTCCGGCACAGCCAGCCCCACCCCGCTCGTATCCCCCAGCACCATCAGCGGCTGCTCAGCCTCCCCGTAGCTGTGCACCACCTTCTCATCGTTGTAGGTAAAGCTGTCCTCGGTCTTGGTCTCCACCACCGTGTCCGCCGCCCCCACCACCCGCAGTATGTACTTGTCCTGCGGCAGATAACTCAGTTGGAAGCTCCCATCCGGCTCCACCTGTACGCTCCGCACCTGCTCCCGGTCATCGGCGTATAGCAGTTGCACCTGCGCCTTGTTCACAGTATGTCCATCACGCACGGCACTCACCTCGCCCTTCACCGTGCACAGGCCGGCCAGCGGAAACGAGATATCCACCCCGCCCACCGCCTCAGCCTCGCCCACCTTGATCAACTTCGCATCGCGCTTCCGGAACACGCTGCCGGAGTACACCGTCAGCGCGCCCTCTTCGTGGTTCCGCACCGTCACTGACATTCCGTGCCCGCCCAGCAGCCCGCCCACCGAGATCTCCTGTGACGGCAGGCTCGCGCTCACCACATACTCCCCTGGCGGCATCCCCACAAGCCGAAAACGCCCACGGTCATCTGTCCCCGTCCCCGCTCCAAACAGCCCCAGCCCGGAAACCATGCTCCAGCTCACCGCCGTCAGCTTGCCGTCCGTCCCCTTGCGCAGCAGCACCAACTTTACCCCCACCGCCGGGCTGGCATCGTCGTACTCCACTGTCCCGCTGATCTCAGCGGCCCGCTCCAGTTGCAAATCGACGGCCACCGGTTGCGCCGCCGTCACCTCAATCACCGGCACTGTCGCCGCCAGCTTCTTGCGCGTCTCGTCCGTCATCTTTGCCAGCTCGTCCTGGCCAAAGCGCGCCAGTGGATTCAAATACCCGGCCATCGTCCCCAGCACGTAGTACTTGCCCGGAGCTACCTTATCCATCGCGAACCGCCCCTCCAGGTCGGTCGTGGCCGTCGCGTTGTTCCCTCCGCTGCGCACCGGCGCGCTCTTCCCCTCCGTCTTTTCCGGCGGGACCGGCTCCAGCGTCACCATCGCAAACCGCGCTGGCATATTCGTGTCCGCGCAACTCACCCGGCCCGTAACCACTCCTGTCGGGGCATCCTGCCGCACGGCCGACTGCTGGGCCACGGCTGGCAGCATCCCCACAAACGCCAACACTACCAACATCGCGACCCGCTTGCGCATTCCGCTACTCCTGTCCCTGAGAGCTAAAACCCAGCCGGCCCTGCGCTCCTGTCAGCGCCTCAGCCACAGGACGGTAGCTCCTCCGGTGCTCGGCCGTAACTCCCAGACGCACCAGCGCCCGTCGGTGCTCAGCCGTCGGATACCCCATATTCCGCTCCAGCCCATAGCCCGGATACCGCTCCGCCAACTCCCGCATCCTGTGGTCCCGGTGCACCTTGGCCACCACGCTCGCCGCCGCAATCGACAAGCTCCGCGCATCGCCCTTCACAATCGTCCGCTGCCCGCATCCGGCCCAGTCAATCCGCTTGTTGCCGTCAATCAGCAGAAAGTCCGCCACCGGCCTCAACTGCTCCACCGCCAGCCGCATCGCCAACCGCGACGCCTGCAAAATATTGATCCGGTCAATCGTCGCCACGTCGACCTCGGCAATCGCCCAGACCAACGCCCCGGCACGAATCGCCTCATCAAACCGCGTCCGCGCCGCCTCGCTCAGCTTTTTGGAGTCCGTCAGCCCGGCCAGCTTGAAATCCCCAGGCAACACCACCGCCGCCGCCACAACCGGCCCAAACAGCGGTCCCCGGCCCACCTCATCCACCCCGGCCACCCGTTGAGCGCCGCCATCCCAGGCTACCCGTTCAAACTCCCACCCGCAGATGTACGTGGATTTCCCCATGCAGCCAGTATAGAAACCGCGCCGCGCCTCACACCTAAAAATCAGGCCGCAAACGCAGCAAAGCCCCAGCCAATGGCCGGGGCTTTGCGTAAATTTCCTTTGAAATGAATCTTACGCCTTGTCGCGCGCAACTTCCTTCATGCGGGCTGCCTTGCCGCGCAGGGCGCGGATGTAGAAAAGCTTGGCGCGGCGAACGCGATAGCTGCGAATCTTCTCTACCTTGTCCACAACCTTCGAGTTGAACGGGAAGATGCGCTCGACACCCTGGCCGAAGCTCATCTTGCGCACGGTAAAGGTGCCCTGGGGGCCATTCTTGACCGCGATGACGAGGCCTTCAAAAGCCTGGAGGCGCTCTTTTTCGCCTTCCTTGATTTTGACCTGGACGCGAATCTGATCGCCGGCCTTGAACTTGGGCAAATCGGTACGCTTCAGCTTATCGGCCAAGCGCTGCATTACGGGATGAATGGACATATGCTGCTTTCCTGCTGGCTTTCCTGCTAGATTTCTTCTGGCTTGAACTCAGAATCTCCAGTTTACAACAAAATTGGCCTTCGCGACCACCTCTGGCTGACCCCAATTCACATTCTTCGGCGCAGCAACGGCCAAATCCCCACGCTGCGCCTTGCTCAACCCATCACTCCCTCATATCGCGTACTGATCCACCGCCTTCTGCACACGCTCCACCACCTGCTCCAGATACTGCATCCGGTCGGTCGTCTTGCGCGTCTCGGAAAGGCATTCCTCGGTCAAGGTCGCCACATGCGCCATATTGTTGCCAATATCCCGCATCGCACTGTTCTGCTGGTTTGACGCCGTGCTGATCTCGCTCACCTTCCGCACTGCGCCGTTCATAAAGTCGTTGATCTCCTTCAGCGCCTCCTCGGCCTCATGCACCATCGACACGCTCGCCTTCACCTGCGTCTGGCCCTCCCGCATACCCCCAATCGCTCGCTGACTGTCGCCCTGGATCGTCACAATCAGCGCGTCGATCTTCCGCGTCGCCTGCATTGTCCGGTCCGCCAGCGTACGCACCTCGTTGGCAACCACAGCAAATCCTCGCCCAGCCTCACCAGCCCGCGCCGCCTCAATCGAGGCGTTCAACGCCAGCAGGTTCGTCTGGTCGGCAATTCCGCGAATCACTCCCGCGATCTCGCCCACCTCTTCGGTCGACGCGCCCAGCGCCTCCACCTCGGTCGCAACCGTCTGAATCGCTGTCGCCAGGCTCTGAATCTGCCCCGAGGCCCGCTGCGACAACTCCGCTCCATCGGTCGCCTTCCGTCCTGTCTCGGCCACCGCGTCCTCGGTCGTGCGCAGGTGCTCGGCCACCTCCGCGATCGACATCGTCATCTCTTCCACGGCCGCCGCCACCGAGTTGGTCGCCTTGCTCTGCGACTCCGCAGCCTCCCCGATCGCCTGCACCCCGTCCTGCACCTTTCCCGTTGCCGTCTCCACGTATGCAACCGAATAGTTGATGGTCTGCAACGTGGCCTGGAACCAGCTCATCATCAGACCAATCTTGCGCGCCACTCGCCCCACCCGGTCCGGCCGCCCTATCGTCAGCACCCGGAACAGGTCCCCAGACTCCAGTACTCCGTCCATGTACTCTTCCATCTGGTTCAAGTCGCGCAAGAGCTGCGGGACATAGCTGAACAGCATCGTCAGTGCATACAACCCGCCCAACACATACACTGCGGCGGAAAGCCAATGCGCAAACGGACTCCGCTCGCCCAGAAAAATCCCCGCGCCACCCACCAGTGACGCCAGCAGCAGCAGCCCCATCCCCGTAGATACCCGGAAGCCGATAGCCGTCGCTTTGGCCATCCATTTCGACCGCACCGCCACCGCGCGGCCATCCTCCACCTTCAGCCGCCTGTCGCCCTCCCGCAACCGGGCATACGCCGCACCCGCAGCTGCCACCTGCGCACGCGTCGGACGCGCCCGAATCGACTGGTAACCCACAATCCGGCCCGCCTCCCGAATCGGCGCCACATTGGCAATGACCCAGTAATATCCGCCGTCCTTGCGCCGGTTCTTCACCACCCCCTGCCACGGTCGTCCCGCCTTCAGACTCACCCACATATCCTTGAACGCCTCGCGAGGCATATCCGGATGGCGAACCATGTTGTGCGGCTTCCCCTTCATCTCCTCCAGGCTGTACCCGCTCACCTGCGCAAATATCGGGTTCGCCTCGGTAATAATCCCCTTCAGGTCTGTGCTCGAATAAATAAACTCGTTCTCCGGAAGCAACGTCTCGACATCGGTAACAAATCGGTCTTGCGCCATCGTGCTTGTCCTCACTGCTCGTAAATTTAGGTAATGCCCGGGAAATAGTTTCCCTGGGCAGCCCTTCCCGCCTCAATACCGCTTTGGAAGCTCTCAGACCCGCATTGCCGCACGGATCGACAAGCGCGACTGGAAACGGCTTCTCGCTCTCCCTATCGGCTGCCGCGACAAGCTCTTTAGGGAGATGAGGCTGCGGATCGGCTCAAGAGCCGGCGGCCGCGCGCGCAACACACCTCAGCAAACGCCTTCCCAGGAAGGACGCACTCTCCCCTCTGCCGTTGCCCGGCAGTCCCTAAGTTCAGTTTTTCCTTCGGATTGCCCTACTCGCCCAGCCCGCGCCGCAGGTTGTCCAGCTTGTCCGGTTTGTTCAGTTTGTCCAGCTGCCGCCGGTCCGCCTCGCTCAGGGCACCTTCCGCCTTGGCCCGCTCCAGCAAATCCGGACGGTTCCGCAACGTCGTCGCCAACTGCCGCTCCCGCCGCCACTTCCGCACCGCCTGGTGGTCGCCACCCATCAGCACCTCCGGTACCGTCAAGCCGCGAAACTCCGCCGGCCGCGTATAGTGCGGATAGTCCAGCAGACCGCCGGCTCCATGCTGCGACCGCGGAACCCCGTCCACATCGGCCGTAATCGCCCCATCGCCTGCGCCAAAGCTCTCAAACTCGCTCGAAGCCTCGTTGCCCAGCACTCCCGGCACCAGCCGCATCGCCGCATCCAATATCACCGCCGCCGCCAGCTCCCCGCCGCTCAGCACATAGTCGCCAATCGACAGCTCCCGGTCGCAGTAAATCTCCCGCACCCGCTCGTCCACGCCCTCATACCGGCCGCATACAAACACCACCCGCTCCAGCAGCGCCAGCTCCCGCGCCACCCCCTGCGTAAATGGCCGTCCCTGCGGCGTCAGCAGCACCACCGTCTCCCGCGCCGACACTTCCGCCGATCGTTCTGAGACCGGCAGCACGCCCAGCGAATCCAGCGCCGCGGCCAGCGGTTCCGGCTTCAGCACCATCCCCTCGCCCCCGCCAAACGGCCGGTCGTCCACCGTCCGGTGACGGTCATGCGTAAACTGGCGCAGATCCGTAACCCCAATCCTGATGAGACCCTTCTTCTGCGCGCGGCTCACCACCCCGTGCTCAAAAAAGCCCGTGAAAAACTCCGGAAATATCGTCAGAATCTCGAACCGCACCATAGCCTGATTCTACTCACACCGACCGCAGCCCACTCCGCTGGCCCAGCTCTCTCCCCCGTGCTATAGTTCCCACCAACCACCATGTCCGACTACGAATCGCATCTAACTCGCTGGCAATCAGCCGGAGTCCTCGACCCAGCCCAGGCCGCCCGCATCCGCGCCTTTGAGGCCGAGCGCAAACAACCCGCCGGTCTCCAGTGGCAGGTCCTCGTCGCCCTCATCCTTGGCGCGATCCTCCTCTTTGCCGGCGTTGCCCTGTTCGTCAACGCCCACTGGGACCAGCTCTCCGCTCTCAGCCGCTACGCGCTGGTCCTCGCCATGGTCGCCGTCTTCCACCTGGGCGCAGCCTTCAGCCGTCCCCGCTTCCCTGCCCTCGCCACGACACTCAGCGCCGTCGGAACCCTCTCCACCGGCGCGGCCATCGCCCTCGTCGGGCAAATCTTTAACATTCAGGAGCACTGGCCCGCCGCCATCCTCATGTGGGCCATCGCCGCCGCCGCCGGTTGGTTCCTCCTCAAAGATCAGGCCCAGCAAACCATGACCCTGCTCCTCGTCCCCGCCTGGCTGCTGTGCGAGTGGGCCGTGCGCGCCGAAGACCTCAAAGGCGAGTACGTCTACTTCGCCCGCATCCTCGTCACCTGGGCCCTGCTCTACCTCACCTTGTTCCTCGACTCCAGCAGGCGCATCACTCGCGGCGTCCTCTTTGCCTTCTCTGCCATCGCCCTCATCGTCGGCACCATCATGCTCACCGCCGGCTGGGAAGACTGGCGTCAGCCTCTCATCCACCCCGCCCTGCGCATCGCCGGCTGGGCGCTGGTTCTCGTTCCTTTGGCGCTGGCCCTGCTACGGCCGCGCCTTGCGCTGGTCCCCGTCGCCGTCGGCCTCGCCGCCTCCATCCTGCTGCCCTTCTTCCAAACCAACATCACCAACCACGACTACAACTACACTCACTCCGGCCCCAACCTCATCGCCCATCTCCTCGTCACCGCCCTCGCCGTCTTCCTCGGATGGTGGGGAGTCCGCACCAACAGCAAAGCCCTCGCCAACTACGGCGTCCTCGGCTTCGCCATCTCCGTCGGCTGGTTCTACTTCACTGATCTCTTTGACAAGCTCGGCCGTTCCCTCGGACTCATCGGACTCGGCCTGCTCTTCCTCGGCGGTGGATGGCTGCTCGAACGCACACGCCGCCGCATCATCGCCCAAATCAACGACGCCCGCGCCACGCACTCCGCACCGGCAGAGGAGACGCTATGACACTCGATCGCAAAGCTATCCTTCTGCTCGTCATTCAGTTGGCCATCGTCTCGACGATCGCCGCCAAATACCTCTACCAGCGCAACACCTGCCCCCGCGTCTGGACCCGCGCCGTCGCCTACGATCCCGAACTCGTCCTCCGCGGCCGCTACTTGAGCGCACAGCTGCACATTGACCTCTGCGGGGTCACCCTACCCAAACGCACAGTTTTCCCCAACCAGTACCCAAACGGTGTTGTTTTCTTTGAGAGCGAACAGGGCAGCGGACCGAACCTCTGGGCCAGAATCGCCGCCAAAGACAGCCATCTCGTCGTCGCCAGCCTCGCCGCCCGCCACGACGAGTCCATCCAGGACGTCCTGCTTCGCAACAATCAGGACTGTTCCAACGCCTTCCTCCTCGAACCGATCAACTTCTACCTGCCCTCGGGCGCAAAGTCGCCCTTCCCGCTCGCCAAGGGCAGCGAACTCTGGGTCGAAGTTACCGTCCCGCCAAAAGGTCCGCCGCGCCCCCTCAATCTGGCCCTCAGCAACAACGGCCAGTGGCAACCCCTCAGTTTTTAGCTTTGAGAAACTGGATGCGGGTGCGCCATCCATGACGCAGCCTCACCGCGCCATGGCCCCCGCCGACAGGCCTTCGTCCGTGGGGAAATCATGGGTGGGACTCGCAATCGCTCCGGCCTCTGGCCAGCCGCTGACTTGCTAGGGCCTGTTCACACTACCTGAGTGGATGGCGTTGCGAGCGTGAATCGGGCCAAGCAATTCTGGGCACACAGGGCCGAGTCCGAGAGCTGTGGCGACCCCTCCGCTGAGGGCGAGAACGAAGTATGGCCCGATTTGCGCCGCAACCCGAAGGGACGGGGCCAGTTTTCCCCATTTCGGCGTCGCTCCTCGCTTCAGTAACCGGTTACAGCGCACTCGTCACTCCTTGAACTGAGAAAAACTGGTTCCCGTCGCCACCACCCAGGTAGTGTGAACAGGCCCTAACCCGCTACCCCGCGCAGCGGGCGCCAACTCGCCCGGTTCACAGCTCCAGCAAACCTTCCGGCAGCGCCATCTCCACGCGCTTCGCCTCCAGGTCCACCCCACGCAGATATGCCTTGGCCAGGGGAATCAGCCGCTCTTCCCCGTTCGGCCCGGCCACCACCAGCAGAGCCACCGGCCCCGCCTCGCGGTCCACATCCTCAATCACGCCAGCAATCACCGGCTCCGCCCCGTGGATGTCCACCACCGTGCAGCCAATCAGGTCGCCTGCGTAGAACTCGTCCTCGCCCAGCGCCGCGCGTTCGCTCTTCGGAATGGCCACAATCTGCCCGCGCAGCCCTTCGGCAGCCGTCATGTCGTCCACCCCGGCAAAGTGCAGCACCATGCCGCCCTTGTGCGGCCAGTGGTGCACCAGATCCACCTCGCGAGCGCTCTCCTGCGCGGTCCCGGCCGCAGTCAGCAGCCAAAGCTTCTTCCGCTCGTTGAATTTTTCCGGGAAATCCGTCAGCACCGCGCAATGCACTTCGCCCTTGCGCCCCTGCGTCGCGCCCACGCGCGCCAGCCAAACCCACTCTTCGCTCATCCCACGCTCCAGCCGCTCGTCAGGCACGGCAAATCGCCCGCGTTGACCGCAGGCGCAAAACTGACATGTATGGGCGACACAATCCACGGCAGCCGGGCGCGTGAAGCGCCCTTATTCCGGATCGTCTTCTTCCAGAATATCCAGCGTATAGCGATGGTGCAGCTTCATGCTCACCGCGCCCAGAATCGTGCGCACTGAGCGAGCCGTCCGCCCCTGCTTGCCAATCACCTTGCCCACATCGTTCGGGGCCACGCGAAGACGCAGCACGGTGTTCTCTTCCCGGTCCACCGCGTCCACTTCCACTGCCTCTGGCTCATCCACCAGGGCACGCGCTATTTCGCGCACCAACTCATCCACAGCGAAACTATCATCCTGGGTCATGCACGTACCCCATCCCCAGAGCTAACCAACGGCTCCAGCGGAACTCTTCCCCAAGGCAAACCCTCAGGCATACCATTAGGCCAACCAGCCTTGTTCAGCCAGCTTTCTTCCGTGCGCGCCATACTATCAGCAAGCACCAATTGCCGTCAGCAAAGGATTGGCTTTTTTCTATCACACCTCAAGACAGCGAGGGCCACCAATTGCGGCGGCCCTGCACTTTCCTTGAGAAACCGCGGTTCACCAGCCCAGTCAAAAACTAGGCGGCAATCGGGGCCGGGGCGGGGTTCTTGGCAACCAGCTTGGCCACGCGATCGCTCATCTGCGCGCCAACTCCGGTCCAGTACTGCACCCGGGCGTGGTCCAGAACCACGGCTGCGGGGTCGCGGCGAGGATCGTACGTGCCGATCACTTCAATCGAACGACCGTTGCGAGCACGATCCTTCTCAATGACAACAATGCGATAAAACGGCTTCTTGGTGGCGCCAACGCGCGCCAAACGAATCATAACCACGGCGATGCTTGTCCTTTCAATGTCCTGCGAGTCCTATTCGTGCCGGGAATCAACCTGGGACAGGCGCATCCGGCGCCAAATCGTCCTCGCTAGCTGGGCAGGAGTTCCCAGCCGCGCGACACACAACACCTAAGTATCGCTGAAAATCCTGCTTTTGGGCAACCCTTTCTCGCCCCAAGCCCCGAATTGACGATTATTCCCCCGCCGGAAACAGAAATCCCAGCATCGGCCGCACCCGCTCCGCCCAGCTGTCTTCGCAGTGCGTAGCGCCGGCAACCCGCTCAAAATGCAGGCTTTTCCCACGCCATCCGTAGCTCCGCAGCCGCCGCGCCAGCGTCACCGTGTCAGCCAGCGTCAGCCGCCCCTCGCGCTCGCCCACATCCAGCCATATCCGCGGCTTCGCGCCCAGCTCCGGCGCACGCTCTCGCAGATACTCCAGAATGCTCTTCCCGTTCCACCAAACACTCGGCGACAACACCGCCAGCCGCCCGAACCGCTCCGGATACCTGAGCCCCAGGTACAGCGAAACGAGCCCGCCCAGGGACGATCCGCCCAGCCCCGTATGCTCCCGCTCCGTCCGCACACGGTAGTGCGCCGCAATCCACGGCATCAGTTCTTCGGTTAGCAGCCGCCCATACAGCTGCGCCTCGCCCCCCCCATGCTTCCAGTCCTGCTCGTGCGTATACTCGGCCATCCGCCGGTTCCCGGTGTTGTAGATGCCCACAATCACCACCGGCTCCATCTCCCCGGCCGCTATCGCCGCATCCGCCGCCTCCCGCACCTGCCAGGTATGCCCCGGAATATACGATGTCTCCGGATCAAACAGATTCTGCCCATCCTGCAGATACAGCACAGGATAGATCCGCCGCGGCTGGTCCTCGTATCCCGGCGGTGTATACACAATCAGGTCCCGCGCATCGGGCAGAAACCGGCTCCGAAAACCCTCGTGACGGTGCAGACGCTCATGCGGAGTCACCGCCGGCTTTCGTTCCGCGCTCGCGTGCCAGCCATGACCCTTCATCGCAGCCTCAATCAGCGGCGGCCTCAGCCCTGCCCCATCTCCATGCCCCGGCTCCAGTTCCAACTTCCGTAGTCCGCCTTCCCTGTCACGGTACACCCCGGCTCGTCCAAGCCATCCCGGGCCGCCAAAAATACACCCCGTGGCTGTTACAGTATCAAAAACGAGGCGAAGTCGAATATGGTCCGCGAATATCACAAGTGGCATTCTCCCCGGCTCGGCCGCGATATGGAGCTGCTCGTCTTCGGCCACGCCGGCCTTCCCGTCCTGGTTTTCCCCACCTCCGGCGGTCGTTTTTTCGAGTTTGAAGACCGCGGCATGGTCCAGTCCCTCGCCGGAAAAATCGATGCCGGCCAAATCCAGCTCTTCTGCGTCGACTCCGTCGACATGGAAAGCTGGTACAACAAAAACGTCCCCCCGCGCTGGCGCATCGCCCGCCACGTCCAGTTCGACGACTACATCATCCAGGAAGTCGTACCCCTCATCCGCCAGAAAAACTGGAACCCCCGCCTGGTCGCCCTCGGCTGCAGCTTCGGCGGATTCCACGCCGCCAACTTCGCCTTCCGCCACCCCGACGTCTTCACTGGCATGCTCTCCATGTCCGGCGCATTCGACATGAGCCGCTTCCTCGGCGGATATCACGACCAGGATCTCTACCTCAACACCCCCACCCAGTACTTGCCCAACCTCGGCGACCCCTGGTTCCTCGACCATTTCCGCCATAACAACTTCGTGCTCGCCACCGGCTGGGACGACCAGTGCCTCGGCTCCAACCAGCACCTCGACCACATCCTCAACTCCAAGGGCATTCCCCACCAACTCCACATCTGGGACAGCCACAACTCCCACGACTGGCCCACCTGGCAGCGTATGGTCAACGAATACCTGTGACCCAGCCCGTGCCAAGCCGGCAAACCGCCGCCTGGCTCGTGCTCGCCCTTGATGTTGTCGCCACCGCCTGGTCTCCGCTGCTCGTCCGCTGGGCCCACATGCCGGCCATCGCCGTCGGCTTCTACCGTGTTCTCTTCGCCGCCGCTCTGCTCTGGGCATTGCTCGCCGCCGCTGGCCGCCTGCCCCGCCGCCTCACCCGCCGACAGGTCCTGCTTGCCTCCCTCGGCGGAGCATTTCTCTCCCTCGACATCGCCTTCTTCTACTTCGCCGTCCTCCACGCCCCCGTCGGCGGAGTCACCTTCCTCGGCAACAGCGGCCCTGTCTGGGTCGGCCTCTTCACCTGGGCCATCACCCGCCGCCTGCCCTCCGCGCGCTTCTGGACCGGTCTCGCTATCGCCCTGGCCGGCATGGCACTCATCGTCTCCGGAGACCTCCAGCGCCTCCGCTACGCCTTCGACATCGGCGCGCTCTCCAGCCTCTTCGCCATCTTCGCCGCCATCTGCTTCGCCATGTACCTGCTGGTCACCAGCCACCTCCGCGGCCAGCTCGACTCACTCCCGCTGCTCGCCCTCTCCACCACCTCCGGCGCACTCGTGCTCCTCCTCGTCGCGCTCTGCCTCCGCGTTCCGCTCGTCATCCCCGGTGCCACCTCCCTCTCTGCGGTCCTCGTCATCGCCGTGGTCTGCCAGGTCGGCGGATACTTCTGCCTCACCTACGCCCTCGGACATCTTCCCGCTCCACCCGCCTCCGTTGTCCTGCTCGCCGTCGCACCGCTCACCGCCCTGCTCGCCTACTTCGTCTTCGGCGACCGCATGACCCCCATCCAGCTCCTCGGTGGGTCGCTCATCCTCCTCGCCGTCTACACCGTCACCCGCCCCTCCCCAAAATCCGCCCCTTCCACACCCTGAATTCTCACAATTTCAAGGCCAAGCCCTTGCTATACTCCCCCCATGCCGGCTTCCCCCCAAACCGCCTACATCGCCCTACTGCGCGCCGTCAACGTACTCGGCACAGGCAAGCTGCCCATGGCCGACCTCGCCCTCATCTGCCGAACCATCGGCTTCGCCGAGGTCAAGACCTACATCGCCAGCGGCAACGTCGTCTTCCTCAGCCCGCTCCCTGAGTCCGAAGTCAAATCCGCCCTCGAAGCCGCTCTCGCCGCATACTCCGGCAAACCCATGCGCGTCCTCATCCGCACCGCTGCGGAAATGGCCGCCGTCCTCGCCGCCAATCCCTTTCCCCAAGCCCTCCCCAACCGCACCGTCGCCTTTTTCCTAGATCAGGCCCCACCGCCCGACGCCCTCACCGCCATCACGCTCCAGCGCGACGAACAACTCGCCTCCGGCCTCCGCGAACTCTACGTCCACTACCCCAGCGGCATCGGCGAATCCCGCATCAACATCCGCGCCGTCAAAGACTCGACCGCCCGCAACATCAACACCATCGCCAAACTCGCCCAGATGGCCGCAGACCTGACACGTTGACCTCACCCGCTGACCTCACCCGCTAAAATGAACCCCAAACACAAGGAGCCACCCATGCCCGTCGCCAATCCCTACGCCAGCTACCTCGACGCCCGCCCCACCGAGGCTATCCTCGCCGACTCGCCTCTGGCCCTGGCCGCCCTGCTCACCGCCATCGGCCCCAAGCGCGCCACCCAGCCCGTCGCCCCCGGCAAGTGGAGCCCAGCGCAGATCCTCGCCCACCTGGCCGACTGCGAAATCGCCCACGGATACCGCCTCCGCCAGACCCTCGCTGAGGAAAACCACCCCATGCAGCCCTTCGATCAGGACCGCTGGGCCATCGGCTACACTACCCGCACCGCTACCCAGGCCCTGGCCGTCTTCACAGCTCTCCGCCAGTGGAATCTGCTCCTCATCGCCGACGCCATGCCCACCTCCGCAGATCGACCCACCTCCCACCCCGAGCGCGGCCCCCTCACCTTCCGCATCCTCACCGAAACCATGGCCGGACACGACCTCAACCACATCGCCCAGCTCCAGCGTGTGGTCGCGCAGTCCTGACCCACGATTTCCCCGCTCGAAACACAAAATTTCCGTTTCCTCCGGCACATTCCCTGTGGCAAAATTCCGCCATGCGATATGAAGACGTTCCCTCACTGGCTACCTGGCTGAGCGACACGACTGGCAGACAACCTGCGCTTCTCACCAGCCTGCCACCGCCGCTTCCGCCCTTGCCACCCATGGTCTTCAAGCCAGGGACCCCCGTCATTGGCGGCCATCGCCCCCCGCCGTTGCCCAAGCTGCCCCCACCACCCCTGCCGCCCAAACCCGGCCCCATGTCCCGGCTCAATCTCAAGCCCATCGACGACCTCCTCGACCTCTTTGCCAAGACCTACTCGCCGATGGCCAAAGCCAACCTCCTCAATGACATCGACCGGGCCATCCAGGCCTGGAACACCAAATTCCCCGGCCCCCTCACGCCTCCAGTTGCCGCCCTCAAAGAGGTCGTCGACCGCAAGCTCAATCTGCGCGCCTCCGGCTCACGCTACCGCAAGGCCATCTGCATCGCCTTCCACATCTACTGCAACTACGACAAGGCAAACAACCGGGTCCACGCCGAGTCCCCCAAAAACATCAACTACTACTGCACCTCGGCCAACGACAAAACCGACATGATCGCCAAATGCACCCAACTCTGGAAGGGCATTGAAGCGGCACGTTCCGCCATCGGCAGCAAGCTCGTAGCCGACGACGACAAGACCCTCAAGATCTTCATGGCCCCGGAGTTCTACTTCCGCGGCAAAAACGGCGCATATTCCCCCGACGTCGTCGCCGAAATCATCCCCGAAATGCGCAGACTCGGCACCGCCAGCGCCAACTACAAAGACTGGCTCTTCGTCTTCGGAACCGCCATCGCGGCCATTGAAACCGAAGTCACCTACTGCAAAACCTGTGGATACGGCAAAAGCAAAATCCGCTTCGAGCTTCAAACCAACGCCCCCAACCCGGCCGACCGCAGCAAAACCAGAGCCATCTGCCCCAACGGCGCAACCCACGTCATCGACCGCGGCAGCTGGGGCGCGGAAGTCAACAACGTCGCCCTCATACAGCACGGCGCCATCGACCACCTCATCGCCAAGGAATACGTCTCAGGCATCGACTACAGCGGCAATAAGGTCACCGTCCACGGCGGCACCGCCAAGGAGAAGGAGATGAACGTCATCATCTCCAACACCGGCACCTACAGCCACGACGCATCCGTCCACAGCGACGAACGCATGGGCGGATGCATCTTCACTATCGACGGCATCACCATCGGACTCGAAGTCTGCCTCGACCACGCCCTCGCCGGCAGGGGTCAGCCCGAGTACGGTCGCGCCTCCGCACTCACTCCCACCATTCAGGTCCTCCTCATCCCCTCCTACGGCATGTCCATCGGAACCGGACTCCACTGCAAACCCGACGGCATAGCCTTCAACGTCGATGGCCGCGTCATGGGAACCTCCCAAGTCATCGTCAACTCCGGCAGCCGCGGCTCCCAACCCGTCAAATCCGTGAACGACAATGTCAAAGTCTACGGCCCATTCACCATCCCCGCCTGACCGTCCTCAAACTCCACACCCACCAGACCCCGGGCTTCACCCTTCCGCCCGGGGCCTCCGACTCCCCATCTTTTTCTACCTCGGGGAACCTTTTTCGCCTCGCTGTGGTCAAAGGTAGTACGCACCACCCCGCAGGAGGCAGCATGACCCGCATCTCCGCCCTGGCCCTTATTCTTTGCCTTGCCCCTCTCACCCTCCCCGCACAGCCCGCTCCCAAAGCCCCCGCAGCCCCCAAAGCCGCACCCGCCGACACCTCCCTCCACCAGCTTCCCGTCCGGCAGGTCATCCTCTACAAAAACGGCGTCGGATACTTCCAGCACACCGGCCAGGTCACCGGAAACCAGCACGTCGCTATCGACTTCACCTCCGCTCAGCTCAACGACGTCCTCCAGTCGCTCACCGTCCTCGACCTCGGCGGCGGACACATCGCCGGAGTCAACTACAACTCCACCACCCCCCTCTCCGAGCAGCTCAAGGCACTCTCCCTCGGCATGACCGACGACCCCAACTCCACTGAGCTCTTCCAGGCCCTCCGCGGCCAGCGCGTCGAGGTCACCGGAGCACCCGGCGGCAGCATCACAGGCCGCCTCATGTCCATCGAAACCCGCACCACGCAGCCCGACCCCACCACCGACAGCACCGCCCGCCCAGCGCAAGATCGCTACTACCTCACCCTCGTCGCCAACTCCGGAGCAGTCCGCGTCATCGAGCTCACCCCCGCCCTCAGCGTCCGGCCACTCGACCCCGCCCTGCAGTCGGAAATGGACCGCTACCTCGAAATGCTCGCCGGCAATCACTCGACAGGCCTGCGCCATCTCACCCTCAACGCCCTCGGCGTCGGCCTGCGCACGCTTTCCGTCAGCTACATCAGCGAAGTCCCCGTCTGGAAGTCCACCTACCGCATCGTCTTCCCCAAGGAGGCCACCGGCAACGCCATCGTCCAGGGCTGGGCCGTCGTCGACAACACCGTCGGCTCCGACTGGGACAACGTACAGCTCTCGCTCGTCGCCGGCGCGCCCCAGAGCTTCATCCAGCCCCTCTCCCAGCCCCTCTACATCCGGCGCCCCGAAATCCCCATCGCCACCACCGAAATGACCACTCCCCAAACCCACGAAGCCGCCAACACAGCGCAGGAGCAGGTCACCGTCAACGCCGATGCCATGCAGGTCAATTCGGCGCCTGTCGCAAAGGCACGCTCCTTCGGCGTAGCCGGCATGGAAGGCTTGGGCGGCACAGCCAGCCACGGCGCCATCGGCGGCCTCATCTCAAACCGCAACTTCGCCGCCCTCGCCGCACCCCCACCCATCTACGAGCCCACCGACGCCACCACCGACGTCTCAACCAACGCCTTCGATGACTTCTTCGAATACGCCCTCGCCCAGCCCGTCACCATCCACAAAAACGAGTCCGCCATGGTGCCCATCCTCCAGGAAACCCTCCCGGCCGAGCATGTCACCCTCTGGAACCCCGCTGAAAACCTGCCCTTCCGTGCCATCTGGCTTGAAAACTCCTCCAAACTCACCCTCGACGGCGGCAGCTTCTCCGTCTTCACCAGCGGCGCATTCGCCGGCGAGGGCCTCCTCGACCCCATCCACCCCGGCGAAAAACGCCTCCTCAGCTACGCCGCTGACCAGGCCATCCGCGTCCGCATCCCCAAATCTTCCTCGGAAAGCGTCCTCCGCCGCGTCCACATCGGTCCCCAGGGATTCCTCACCCGCGTCTGGGCCACCCAATCCCGTGAAACCTACGAGGTCACCAACTCCGCCGACGAGCCCCGCACCGTCGTCCTCGAAATCCCCCGCAAACACAACCGCACCCTCGCCCCCGACCTCAAACCGGCTGAAACCGCCCCCGGCCTCTACCGCTTCCGCCTGACCGTCGAGGCCCACAAGAACGCCACCCTCCCCTTCGCCGACGAGGGTCTGGACGAAAGCTCCTGGAAGCTCTCCCCCGACACAAACCAGACCGACCAGATCGAGCAAGTCATCCGCGACATCGTCGGCAAGCAAACCGACGGTCAGCCCGGCCCGGAAACTATCGCCCCCCAGCTCATTGCCGCCCTACGCTCCGTCGAGCAGGCTCAGCAAGCCATCCAGCAGCTCAAATCCCAGCTCCATGATCTCGATACAAAATCCGGCGTCCTCTCCAACGACGAATCCCGCGCCCGCGACAACCTCACCGCCCTCAAGGGCAATGAGGCAGCAAAGCGCTTCATCGACGCCCTCAACCGCGCTGAAGACGGCCTCGAAGAGAACCGCAAGCAATCCGCCGACCTCAACGCCAAACTCACCGCGGATACCGACACGCTCCGCCAAACCATTACCAGCCTCAACATCGACTGGACCCACCCCGTAAAGTCCGCCCAATAGCTCCGCCTCGGGGGGCTTTGCTTTTTCCCTCGGACCCACCCCCTCCGGGTGCTCCCGGTCCCTCGCCTTTGGGGACCGGGGAACAACAAATTCCAAGTCCCTGCCTTCCCCCCTTCCGTCCCACTTTCGGGCAACCTGTCCCCCTTTCGTCCAATAGCCTCTGCCAGACCCGCCGCCTACACTATCGATGGAAGCCGAAAAACTCTCCTTCGGCCACCACCTGGATCGTGCCCGTCATCGGAAACTTGAAAAAGCGCTCAGCATGGTACTGGCGTTACCCTACAATGCAACCTGATTGTTACGGTCGTCTCATACCCACCGTCGCTCTCCCGATAACTCCCCAGGGGACTGTTCCCTACCCCGCAATGAAGGAAACCCGCCCAATGCGCCAAGTAATTCGCCTTAGCCAGATCGCCCTCGCCTTCATCCTCATGGGCCTGGTCTCTCTTCCCGCGCAAACGGCCACCAACATCCAGGTTTCCTCCACCATCCAGCAGTCCGCAGTCCATCGCCTCGGCATCAACCTCGCCGACCAAACCTTCTACGACTCCGGCCAGATGCTCAAAAACCTCATCTACCGCAACCCCGGTTTCGAGCCCATGAAGTACCGCAGCATCCTCTCCTGCGCCTCGGTCACCGCCAACACCTGCGTCGACTCCACCGGCTGGAGCCCCCAGCCCACCGCCTTCTGGACCGGCGGCACTTACCTTGTCCTCTCCGGCTCAGCCCAGGGCAAGTCCGGCAAGGTCGTCTCCAGCACCAAAAACACCGTCGCCTGCGCCACCTGCGGACAAATCGTAAAATTCGACCAGAACCTCACCCTCGCCCCGGGCGACTATGTAGCTGTCACCAACACTTTTGCCGGCCACGGCGACCAGGGCTGGTGGACCTCCTCCTCCGGCGGCGGATCCATCTCCACCGAGTCCAACGATCTCTCCACGGAAACTCCCGGAACCCAGGCCATCCGCATCAACGCCTCAGGCGCTGGTCAATGGGCCTCCATCTCCAGCTATTTCGACACCACCGCAGGCATCAGCTTCCTCCAGCTCAACGGCAACTACCAGGTCACCTTCCGCGCCAAGTGCACCGCCGGCAACAAAAATCTCAGCATTGAAGTCGCCCGCCAGGCCGCCTCCATCAGCCCCTACCTCAACCGCTCCCTCACCGTCACCAACGCCTGGGCCGACTATACCGTCAACTTCTCCGCCTCGGAATCCGGCTCGGCCATCGGCAACCTCGGCCTCACCTTCAGCGCGTACGGCGCAGCCATTCAGCTCGACGACGTATCCCTCACCCAGACCAACACGGACCCCACCAACACCACCGTCTTCCGCGACCCCGTCGTCAACGCCCTCAAGCAGCTCAAACCCGGCACTCTCCGCATGATGGCCTCCAACGCCGCGCTCGGCGCAGACATCGCAGACCAGCTCGCCACCCCCTTCGCCCGCTACCGCGAGGGCTACTTCCTCGGCTCCAACGAGGTCGATGACATCCCCTACGGAATCCCCGAATTTCTCGGCCTCTGCCACGCCGTCGGCGCAGACCCCTGGATCACCATCCCCACCGCCACCACCCCCGCTGAAATCTCCGCCCTCGTCGAATACCTCACCGGAACCGGTGCAGACCCCTACTCCGCCGCCCGTATCAAAGCAGGCCAGCTCGCTCCCTGGACCACCGTCTTCGGACAGGTCCACCTCGAGCTCGGCAACGAAAACTGGAACGGCATCTTCGCCGGCGAAACCATGAACTACCCGGCCTACCCCGCCTGGGCAAACCAGGTCTTCGCCGCCGCCCGCAAAACCTCCGGATTCACCACCGCCAATTTCGACCTCGTCCTCAACGGATGGTCCTCCGTGCCCTGGTACAACTCCCAGTTGCTCGCCACCGCCAACCAGCAGGACTCCATCGATATCGCCCCCTACCTCCTGCTCAACGCCAACAACGAGGCCCAAACCACCCTCTTCGGCGCGCTCTTCGCCGAGCCTGAGCTCTTTGACGCCAACTCCGGCATCGTCCCCCAGACCATTCAGGATGGCAACGCCGCCGCCCATAAAACCCGCGTCAGCGTCTACGAAACCAACCTCAGCCCCACCGGCGGCACCATCACCCAAACCCAGCTCAACCAGCTCGCACCATCCGTCGCCGCCGGCATCGCCGCCACCGAGCATATGCTCCTCATGATGCGCGACGGCATCCAGTTCCAGAACGCCTTCGCCCTGCCCCAGTACCAGATCCAGCGTTCCGACCAGAAAACCGTCCGCATCTGGGGCACCGTCGTCGACATGGGCAACACCAACCGACGCCGACCACAGTTCATCACCGAAGCCATGGCCAACGCCGCCATCGCCGGCAACCTCATCACCACCACCCAAACCGGCGCCAACCCCACCTGGAACCAGCCGCCCTCCTCCGACGGAGTCCAGCTCTCGGGAGCCCACTACCTCCAGTCCTTCGCCTTCCAGAACGGCACCACTAACTCCGTCATCGTCTTCAACCTCAACCAGACCACCGCCCTCCCCATCACATTCTCCGGCGCCAACGCCCCAACCGGCACCGTCACCCAAACCCAGCTCACCAGCGCCCACATCACTGACAACAACGAGACCGCCTCCGTCGTAGCCCCCACCAGCACAATCCTCGCCGGCTTCAGTCCCGCCAAGGGCATCACCCTGCCCGCCTGCTCCATGACCGTCCTCACCTGGGTCACCGGCAAATAACACGTCGTCAGCCCTGAAACTGCGCCTGCTCGTCCCACGAAAAAATCTCCCGCTGCCGTACACTACTTCTTGAGAACACCCCCCGCGCGGCCACCGGCCCCGGCAATACCTCAGGAGATCGGCAATGAAGAAGATCGGCGTCCTTTTCGGCATGGAAAACAGCTTCCCCGGCGCACTCGTGGAGCGCATCAACTCCCTCCGCGTCCCCGGCATCTCCGCGGAGTTCGTCCAGACCGGCGCAGTCCACCTCGACAAAGCTCCCCCCTACGCCGTCATCGTCGACCGCATCTCCCACGACATCCCCTTCTATCGCGCCTACCTAAAGCACGCCGCCCTCAACGGCACCCTGATCGTCAACAATCCCTTCTGGTGGTCGGCCGACGACAAATTCTTCAACTACTCCCTCGCGGAAAAGCTCGGCGTCGCCGTACCAGCGACGGTTATCCTGCCGCACAAGAAGCACCCCGAGGGAACCACCGACCGCTCCATGCGCAACCTCGAATACCCCCTCAACTGGGACTCGGTCTTCGACTACGTCGGCGAGCACGGCTTCATGAAGCCCATCGACGGCGGCGGCTGGCGCGACGTCTACCACATCCGCAATCGCCGCGAATTCTTTGAGGCATACGACCAGTCCCGCGACCTCTGCATGGTCTATCAAAAGGCGGTCAACTTCAACGAGTACTTCCGCTGCTACGTCGTCGGCCAGGAAAAGGTCCACATCATGCCCTACGACCCCCGGCTGCCCCACGCCCAGCGCTACATCCTCAACCCGCCCAAGTACGCCCCCAAGCTGCTCAAGCGCGTGGAGCAGGACGCGCTCAAGCTCTGCCAGGCCCTCGGCTACGACCTGAACACCGTCGAGTTCGCGGTGGAAGACGGCATCCCCTACGCCATCGACTTCATGAATCCCGCCCCCGACGCAGACCTGCACTCCGTCGGCCCGGACAACTTCGAGTGGATCGTCTCCGAAGTAGCCGCCATTGCCATCGCCAAAGCCAAACTCTATCCCCAGCTGCCGGAACTCCGCTGGCAATCCTTCCTCAACTCCGACGCCCCCAAAACCGCCAAGCCGGCAAAGAAGAAAGCCACCAAGAAGAAATAGCGTACAGGGACGACCGGGTGCCCCCGGTCTCGCCCGTGAGACCGGGGAGACAGACGATCCTGACATATTTGGAGTACACCGGCATTGATAAACCGTATCCCAAGGGATACAATTAGGGGTAGACTGATGATTGAGGTTCGCAGGACCCTGGAGTATTCCAGGTGGATTGGGCGCCTGCGAGACAGAGTCGCTCGCCAAATAATTGCAGCTCGCATCGATCGACTTGTGGCCGGAAATTCTGGAGACGTAAAGTCTGTAGGCAGCGGAGTAAGCGAACTCCGAATTCGTTTCGGACCGGGCTACCGTGTCTACTATGTGCAGCGAGGGAACGTGTTGATCGTTTTACTATGCGGCGGTGACAAGAGCACCCAGTCGGCCGACATCGCCAAGGCTCATGCAATCGCAACCGACCTGGAGGACTGACGAATGGCTATCAAGACTTACCCCTACGATTCGGCCGAGTACCTTGATGACGATCAGGCGATCAGCGACTATCTCGAAGAGGCCATGAAGATCGCGCAGGAAGACTCCGACCCAGCCTTCCTCACCGTCGCCCTCGGCACGGTCGCTCGCGCCCGAGGCATGTCACAGATCGCCAAAGACACCGGGCTTTCTCGCGAAAGCCTCTACAAAGCCCTCGGCTCCGAAGGCAACCCTGAATTCGCGACCATCCTCAAGGTGCTGCAAGCCCTCGGACTCAAGCTCTCCATCCAGCCCCACATCCCAGCCGCCTGACTCCCACTATCGAGCCAATAGCCAGAGGCTGGAAGCTAGCGGCTGTCCCCGGAACATTCCCCGCCAAACATCCGTACCTCCTCCTATCCGCGAGGTACCCAATGCTCCCCACCCATTCCCTGCTTCCCATCTCCCTCTGCGCCGGAGTTCTGCTCGGCCTCGCCCCATTCGCCGCCGCCCAGTCCCCCACCGTCGCCGGCCACTGGCTCGGAGCCGTAGATGTCGTCCACTCCGACGGCAGCGTCGAACCCGGCCAGGCCTACCTCGCCTTCACTCAGACCGGCCCTACCATCTCCGGCACCGCAGGCGACAGCCCAGCGCATCAATCGACCATCTCCAGCGGGAAGATCGACGGCAACCATGTGACCTTCGACGTGGCAGCAGGCCCCGATAAGCTCGTCCACTTCGACCTCACCCTCGCCGCCAACCATCTGCACGGCGCAGCCACCGGACTCCCCGTCGAAGAGGGCTCCACCATTACCGTCGGTGCCCAGCCCGCCGACGACGCCTGGCACACCCCCACCCCCGTCACGCATGTCCCCGACCACCTCTTCGACACCATCGCCGCGCTCGACAAAAAGCTCTTCGACGCCTACAACACCTGCGACCTAGCCACCATGGGCTCTCTCGTCACCGACGACCTCGAGTTCTACCACGACAAAACCGGCCTGGCTGTCGGCAAACAGGTCTTTCTCGACTCCATCCACAACAACATCTGCAACAAGGTCCAGCGCCAGCTCATCCCCGGCACCATGGAAGTTCATCGCCTCGCCCACTTCGGCGCGGTGGAGATCGGCGCTCACCGCTTCTACCACCCCAACAACCCCTCGGACGGCGTCGGCGAAGCCAAGTTCATCACCATCTGGCGCTTCAAAGACGGTGCCTGGCAAATCACCCGCGAAATCAGCTACGACCACGCCCCAGCCAACCTGGCTCCGCCCCAGAAATAACACCCCTAATCCATAAACCCCTTGCCCGCAAATATCCGCTCCACACACGCCTCCACCCGAGCCTCCCGCGTCTTGGCCTGCTTCGCCCCGGCAATTTAGTAAAAATACCCCCGCTGCCGGCCCGGAGTCAGCGCCTCAAACGCCTGCTTCAGCTCAGGCTCCGCATCCAGCTTCCGCGTCAGTTCCTCCGGCACGGCATACTCCTCGTGCCCCTTCATCGGTACCTTCTTGCCCGCCTGCTCCACCGAGATCGCCTCGGCTACATACCGCCTCACCGTCCCATCCATCGCCTCAATCTCGGCCAGGCTCGTGAACCCTATCTGCCGCCCCGCCTGCACCTGCCCCGGAGCCACCAGAATCCCCTCCGCGTCCGTCAGCAGCGCTCCCTTCACAAACAGCAGCACGCAGTACTCCTTGAACGCCCCAATCGACACCACATTCTTGTCTCCGGCCGTGTAGCAGGGCTGCCCCCACTTCAGCTCTTCCGTCAACGGAAACCCCAGCAGAATCCCCCGCAGTCTCTCCTGCTCAGCCTGCCACGCCGTCTGCCGGTCCATATACTTGTCCACCTTCTCGTTCATCCCCACCTCCCGTCTCCCTCGTCAATCCCTACTTCGCACCCAAATGCTTCCCAAAAAACCGCACCATCACGTCGTACGCATCGCGCGACTCCGGCACATCGGGATCATAGAAGAACCCATGGAACAGCCCCTCCCACACATGCAGCTCCGCCTCCACTCCCAGCTTCACCAGTTGTGAATGCGTGTACAAGGCCGAGCTCATCGCAAAATCACGCGTGCCGGTAATAATCAGCGTCGGCGGAAACTTCCCCGCAACCTCCGGCGAATCAATCGGCGAAATCAGCGAGCTCTTCACATCCGCCCCCGCAAAATACCCCAGCGCAGGCATCCCTCCGCCTTTCATCTCCGGCATCAGCCGCGCCTCCCCCAGCGGGGTCGACGTATACGCCGCATCCCCGCCAAAGCCCCCTGCCGACGCGCAGAAAATCCCAATCGCACCCGGCCGCGGCAAGTGATGCGTCTGGAACCACGCCACAGACTCCGCCGTCAGCATTCCCCCCGCCGAGCACCCATAAATCCCGATATTCTCCGCCTTGTAGCTCTTCAGCAGCTCCGTATATACCCGCGCCACATCCTCGCTGGCTGCGGGAAACTTGAACTCCGGCGCCTCCCGGTAGTCCACGCTCACCACCTTGATCCGCCCCAGCGCCGCAATCGGCCTCGCCTCCAGCTCCGCGCATCCCGGCCAGCAGCCCGAAAATCCACCCCCATGCAGCTGGATCAGCACCCGCTCCCGGTTCCCCTCCGAAACACCCTCCTTCGGCGTGTACACATACGCATGAACAAGCCCAATCTGCGTATCCTCCAGGTTCACCGCAAACAGCGCCTTCATCCGCTCCAGGTACGGCGCCATAAACCGCGGCACGCCCTTGTCGGCATACGTCATCTTCGAGTCGCCCATGTCATGCAAGTGCTGGTTCACATACGCGCGCGCCTCCGGGCTCAGAAACTTCGACAGCGGCACACTCTCCGCCGGAACGTCCACCGTCCCATCTGCCTCCAATCCCACCACCGGTGCCGGTTTTGCCTCCGCCGGCGCTTTCTCCGCACTCTGCGCCATCCCCGGCACACCCACCACCATCAGCCCAACCGCCACCAGCCACCAACTCCCCAACCGTCCAATTCGCATCGCTTTCCTCTCCTTTTAGAGCCGCGCACACATTCGCAACGCCCGGCTCTCAAACACGCCATCGGACAACAAGTGTAGCGCCACACCCGCTACCGCACCCGGCGAAACGTAAGGTTGTACCGGTACACACCCGTCTTCTCATGCCAGCCCGGCTTCAGCGGCAACACCCCATGAAACCGCAGCCTCGACGCACCACCCCACACCAGCACATCCCCATGCTCCAGCAAGATCCGCTTCGTCGCATCCGTCCGCTCCAATCCCCCAAACTGGAACACCGCCGGCAACCCCAGCGACACCGACACAATCGGCTCCCGCAAATCCCGCTCGTGCCGGTCCTGATGCAACCCCAGCTTGGCCCCCGCCTGGTACCGGTTGATCAGGCACGTATCCGGTTCAAATCCCTTGAACCCCGCCATCTCCGCCGCCCGCCGCGCCAGCGCAAGGAAGCCCTCCGGCATCTGCGGCCACACCCGCCGCGCCTCCGGGTCGCCCGCCGAGTACCCGTTCCGCTCCGTATCCGACACCCAGCCCAGCCGCCCGCAGCTGGTCATCGCCACACTCATCCGGTACCCGCCCGGCGTCAGCATCTGCCGAAACGGCACCAACCCCGCCACCGTCTCCACCCCCGCCAGCAGCCGCCCATCCACACCCAGCGCCAGCCCACGCATCAGCACCGCGCCCTCCGCCAGCACCTCATGCGTCGGCGACAGTTGCTCGTCCAACTCCGCAAACAAACTCATGCCGCCATCCTACCTTAAAAGCGAACAAAAAGAGAATAAATCTCCGCGCATCCTTAACCAACCATTCACTCCTGTTCGCCGCTCGGTCGCTCCGTCAGCCCCCATCCCCTACAATGTCCTCAACGCCACTCTTCCCGCTTCCCGGAGGCACGATGCGACCATCCTTCACCCTCGGCATTGAAGAGGAATACCAGACCATCGACCCCGTCACTCGCGACCTGCGCTCCCACATCGCCACCGAAATGCTCGCCCAGGGCAAAATGCGCCTCGAAGAGCGCGTCAAGGCGGAAATGCATCAGTCCGTCGTCGAGGTCGGCACACGTATTTGCAAAAACATCGACGAAGCCCGCGAAGACCTCTACGACCTTCGCCGCCAGATGATCCGCCTCGCCAAAGAGAACAACCTCATCCTCGTCGCCGGCGCCACACACCCCTTCGCCGACTGGCGCACCCAGGAAATCTACCCCGACCCCCGCTATCACCAGGTCGTCAAAGACCTCCAGCTCGTCGCCCGCTCCAACCTCATCTTCGGCCTGCACGTCCACGTCGGCATTGAAGACCGCGAAGCCGCCATACGCATCATGAATTCGCTCCGCTACTTCCTGCCCCACATCATGGCGCTCACCACCAACTCCCCCTTCTGGCTCGGCCTCAACACCGGCTACAAAGGCTACCGCGCCAAGGTCTTTGAAAACTTCCCCCGCACCGGCATCCCCGACGCCTTCGCCGACTACTCCGAGTTCGAAAACTACGTCAATCTCCTCGTCAAGACCAACTGTATCGACAATGCCAAAAAAATCTGGTGGGACATCCGCCCCCATCCCTACTTCAACACCGTCGAGGTTCGCGCCTGCGACATCCCCCTCCGCGCCTCGGAGTCCATCGCCATCGCCGCCCTCATCCAGGCCACCGCGGCCTACCTCTACTGGCTCCACGAGCGCAACCAGGACTTCCGCCAATACGCCCGGCCCCTACTCATGGAAAACAAATTCCGCGCCGTCCGCTACGGCCTCGACGGCAACCTCATCGACTTCGGCAAGCAAACCGAGGTCCCCATGCGCGAACTCATCCCCGAGTACCTCGACCTCATCGACCCCGTCGTCGACGACCTGGGCTCCCGCGAGGCCATCAACGGCATCCGCGAAATCCTCGAAACCGGCACCGGCGCCGACCGCCAGCTCAAAGTCTTTGAAGCCACCAACGGCGACCTCAAAGCCGTAGTCGACTACATGGCCACAGAAACCGCCGCCGGCCTCTAACCGCCCGCGGCCAGGCTCGTCGCAGAATCAACTGTTCCCCAGAGCGTGATCCCGCTAACTCGCCGACCCGCTATCGCGGCGAAGCCGCAGCTAATTCGCTGCGTTCGTCGAACCGTACGATCTTCCCCCTTGACACCCCACCCACCCAATGCCACCATTACCCAGACGTAACTTCCCCATTTTCATGAAGAACTGAGGTCCACTGTGACCATTTCTGCCCCTCGTTGCCTGGCCCTCCTCATTTTCACCCTCCCAGCCATCACCGGATGCTTCAGCACCATGGCGCCCAAACGCCCCCAAACCCTCGCCCCAGCCGTCGCCTCCTACTCCGCCAAGGACTATAACTCCGACCTCGCCGCCTATCGCGACGACATAAAGACCAGGGACTACACCGGCGCACGCGCCCTCCGCGACCAGATCGTCTACCGCGCCCTCGCCGACATCGAGTCCGGCTACGGTCGCTTCGAGGTCCAGCTCACCACCTCCCGCGCCTCCGAATCCGTCCTCGCCGACACCGCCCAGCTCGGCCTCACCGCCGCCACCACCGTCGTCGCCGCCAGCGATGTCAAAGACATCCTCGCCGCATCCCTCTCCGGCCTCCAGGGCACCCAGCTCTCACTCGATAAAAACTTCTTCCGCGAAAAGACCACCGAGGCCCTCATCTCCCAGATGCGCGCCGACCGCAAGAATCTCGAGGCCCAGATCATCACTCGCCTCGCCACGCAAGACGTCATCGCCTCCACCGACCCCGCCTCCAAAGAGGCCATCGCCGCGTACCCTCTCGACGCCGCCTGGATCGATGTCATCCAGTACTACTACGCCGGCACCGTACCCTCGGCCCTCGTCTCCATCGCCACAGCCACCGGCAACAACGCCACCAAAGCCGCCGACAAACTCACCACCACAGTCAATAACCTCATCCCTCCCACTGCCGAACAGCTCAAGACCGCCAAGCAAATCAGCGACGAACTCCTTCCCCTCTTCGCCGACGCTTCCGGTTCGGACGCAACCAAGTCCGCACCCGCGATCAAAAGAATCAGCGCCATCCTGACCGATCTCAAGCAAGCCCCGGCAGCCAACGCCAGCGCCACCGAACTCGTGACAGCTCTGAAAACCTACTTCAGCGCAACCGACAAAGACAAATCCAAACTCGCAGACATCCAAACCGCCCTCGAGAAAAACAAGTAGCCCAAGGAGCCTCCATGTCCGTCGGCAAAGTTCCCGCACCCGGCCATCTCTCTCTCACCGACCTGGCCAACGAGCTCTCCTATCAGGAGCAGGTCAACTTCACCCAACTCACCATCCTCACCTCTGACCCCGCCACACCCACCCAGAACCTGGCCACCTACGTCGCGCGCACCACGCCCATTGCCACCCTCGCCATCGTAGCCACCGGCGCCAGCTCCTCCGGCACCGCCATCACCAGCAACACCACCGTCTACATCTCCAATGCCCTCACCGCCGTTGACATCTACCGCCTCCCCAATCCCTAACTCTCAGGAATCTCCGCACCTCATCGACCGCCATCCGAGGGATCCATCCCCTCCGGCCACCCCCCGCGCCCATTTCCGGCCCCAGAATCCTACCCCACCCCGATTCCTCATTCCGCTCCCATACATTCTTCGTTACCATCAGAAAATCAGCTCTTTTTCAAAAAGGAATTCCATGACCGCCAACCAGCACCTGCTCTCCCTCGCCTACCCCGATGAATTCACCCAGGGAGCGCGCTCAGCGGTCAGCACCTGCCTCCGCATCCACCCCAGCGAAAAGGTCACCCTCATCACCGACAGCACCACGGAAACCATCGCCGCAGCCCTCGCCGCGCAGCTCGCCGCCCTCGGCTGCCAGTGGAACGCATTCCTCCTCGAAGACCTCGCCCCGCGCCCCCTTACCGATATGCCCGCCGCCGTCCTCGCCGACATGGAAACGTCCCAGGTATCGATCTTCGCCGTCCAGGTCCAGCAAGACGAGCTCCACTCCCGCATGCAGATGACCGACGTCGTCAACCGCCGCAAAATGCGCCATGCTCACATGGTCAACATCACTGGAGAAATCATGTGCCAGGGCATGCGCTCGGACTACGACCAGGTCGACCGCCTCTCCCAGCAGGTCCTCGACCGCGTCCGCCAGGCCACACGCATCCGCGCCACCACCCCCGCAGGAACCGACATCACCGCCGACATGAACCCCAACTACAAGTGGTTCAAAACCTCTGGCATCATCTCCACCGAAAAGTGGGGCAACCTACCCGGCGGAGAGTGCTTCACCTCGCCCGGCGAGGTCAACGGAACCTTCGTCGTCGATGGCGTTGTCGGCGACTGGCTCTGCGCCCGCTACGGCCTCCTCGCCGACTCGCCCCTCACCATCCAAATCGCGGCCAACCGCATCGTCTCCTGCTCCAGCCCCAACAAACGCCTCGAAGAGGACTTCTGGGCCTACACCCACACCGACGAAAACTCAGACCGCGTCGGCGAATTCGCCATCGGCACCAACATCGGCGTATCCCACGTCATCGGAAACATCCTCCAGGACGAAAAATTCCCCGGCATCCACATCGCCTTCGGAAACCCCTACGGAGAACACACCGGCGCTCCCTGGCGCAGCGGCACACACATCGACGTAGTTGGCCTGGGCTTCAATATCTGGCTCGAATCCCCCACCGGCACCGAACAAATCATGCAAAACGGCCGCTTCCTCATCGCCGCCTGACCCCCTGCCTCTGCCCAATGAGGGTGCCCACGGTCCCTTGCCTTTGGGGACCGGGGAGTGACCAATCCCGCGTCCTCACTCCACCTAAATACCCCAAATCACACCGAACCGAGGGGCATCGAACCCCGCCTTCCACAGCTCCACCTATTTCCGAATCTCCCCCATCACCTTCTTCAACACCTCCACCCGCTGCGGCCCCTTATCCTTCTCCGCCGCCTCCAGCACCGTCAACCCCGCCTTGTTCCGTATCGTCAAATCCGCACCATACCTCACAAACAGCGGTATCGCCTCATCGTCATAGGTCGTAAAAATCGGCGTCTCCCCTTTCTTGTTCCGCGCGTTCACATCCGCGCCCAGCTTCAGCAGCTCCTCTTCCACGTCCGTCAAATACGTCTCGTGCAGCGGAGTATTCCCGTCCTCATCCCGCGCATTCACATCCGCCCCCGCCCCTGCCAGCAGCCGCACGCACTCCACCCGCGCCCCATCCACGTCGTCGCTTCGATAATCGCCAGCCGCAAACATCGCCGTCTTCCCCTCCCGACCCCGTGCTTCCAGGTCAGGATGGTACCGCAGCACCTCTTTCACCACCTCAGGATTCCCCGACTCCGCCGCATAGATCAGCAAGCTCCCCTGCCCCTGTCCGCTCATCGTGACTCCGCCGCCCTCTTCCGTCACCATCAACTTGCTCAGGTTCACGTTCGGGTCTGCTCCGTACGCCAGCAACGCCCGCACCGCATCCATCTTCCCCGCGCGCACCGCGCCCACCAGCGCCAAGTCCTTGTCCTTCTGGTCCTTCTCGCTCGCTCCGGCATCCATCAGTGCCTGCAGCGTCTCCGGATATCCGCTCGCCGCCGTCAGCCAGCCCACATGCTCAAACGGAACCCCTTCGTACGCGCTCTTCGGCTTTGGCGCAGCATACGGCTTCAGCGGAACCCCAGCTTCCAGCAGCTCCCGCACCGTCTCCGTCTGCCCCCGCTGCGCCGCCTCCTTCAACATCACCTGCGCCCCATAGCTCTTGAGCGCGTAACCCTCCGCCTTCAACGCCGGAACCAGTGCATCTCCACCAGCAATCCACCGGTCTGTCCCGGCGAGCTCATCCACAGCCTCTTCCAGCTCCGAAACCACCGCAGGCATCCCCTCCTGCTCACCCTCGTAGTCCACCACCTGCTTGGAATGTCCATCGATGCTCACGCCAACCACATACGTCGGCAAATCCGTCGCGCCCCAACGGTACTCCGCGTCCATCGAGTAGAAATCCGACTCCACAAACCGTTTCGCCAGCTCCCGCACCGCTGCGGCATCCACCGCCGCCTTGTGCTCCCCACGCGCCACAACGTAGCCGCCGCCCTCAAATAGCACCCCCTCCGGCGTCACCGTCACCTTGTAGCTCGGGCAACTTCCCATACATCCAGTGCGTTCCAGCGTGATCGCAATCTTCGACTCCTTTTCAACCTTCGGCGGCTCCACATGCACCTTCGGCAACCGCTCCGGCGGCACCAGGCCCACATACTCCTCCACCGTCACCGCCTTGCCCTCCGCCTCAAACGGACGAAACTTCCACCCCTTCACCTCACCCACCAGCTCCGGCCAGTGCGCCATCCACTTCTCATCCCCTTCCGCCTTGGCCTCCACCACATCCCCAGCCGGTGAAACCGTCAGCGTCAGGTGCAGTTGGTTGAATCCGCTCTCCACTCCGGCCAGCGGCACCGTCCGCCGATGCGGCTTCAGCTCATGGCTCCGCGCCGCCTCATAGTCAAAATGCGCCAAAATCGGCTGAGCTTCCGCCCCAACCGGCTTCTCCTGCGCAGCGCCAGGCGCCACACCTGAAAGCAGACAAAACACAGCAACCACCGCGCGAATCATACCCAGCATCCTACACCGAACCACCGCCAATCCGGCTCTAACCCCAGGAAGTTCGTTTTTGACCAATCGCCCCAGCGGAATACCGATAGGGTAGATTCCAGACTGGCGGTCGCGTCCATCTCGGAGTGACTGCACACGGTAGCCCGATCGGGCCTTTGCAGTTTGACCGATTGGAAGCGATCCCGGCCGCCTGGTTTGCTTGCTTACCCCGCTTCCGCTACGGAAGCGGGGTAAGCATCCATGTGCGCCTCCATAGAGACCCTCCGGCAAACACAACGCCGGAATGATCCGTCATCCCTGCGACCTCGTTGCGAAGCTTCGCAGCGGAGTTGCCGAAACTGTCGGTAGACTGGGTTCGTGAAGGCAGCTTCTTAAAAAACAGATGAGTAAACAATAATTGTTGCAACGAGTATCTCCACTCGTGCATCGTATGTATGTGACCTGATTTTGGCAGCCACGTAACCTGCGGCCGGCCGCAGCAGTTCGCAACAAGATTGGCTCGGGCCTCAGTCTGGGCAATGCGATCAAAGATCCGAATTCCGGCAATCGGCGACGACTCCGAATTCAAACCAAACGATACTGAACTTCCCAACCCGAAAGGAACCTTTCCCTATGAAGCTGAACAAACTCGTTGTTGCTGTGCTAGCCCTGGCTGCCCCTTTTGCCATCGCCCAAACCTCCACCTGGAAGTCGGACGCTGCCCACAGCGAAGTGGACTTCACCATCAAGCACCTCTCGGTCTCCAACGTCCATGGCCGCTTTGGTCACGTCGATGCCACCATCGTCCTCGATGAGAAGGACATCACCAAGTCCACCGTGACCGCCACCATCGACGTCACTGGCGTGAGCACGGGTGAAAGCGCGCGCGACAACCACCTCAAGACCCCCGACTTCTTCAACACCGAGAAGTACGCCACCGCGACCTTTGTCAGCACCAGCGTCGCCAAATCGCCAACCGGCCTCACCGTTGCCGGCAACCTCACCATCGCCGGCGTTACCAAGCCTGTCGTCCTCAACGTCGAGGGCCCCACCGCTCCGCAAACCGGAATGGACAAGAAACAGCATGTTGGCTTTTCCGCCACCACAACCCTCAGCCGCACGGCTTTTGGCCTTGGCGTCAAGTTCCCTGAAGCCATCCTCAGCGACGCGGTAAAGGTCTCGCTCGACCTGGATGTTGCCAAGCAGTAAACCAGCGGAACGCGGGACGAGCGGTGGGTTTTGCTCCCATCCTCTCCTCGGCCGTTGACGATCCCCGACCCTTGCGAAGAAGATTGCCGCCAGGGTCGGGAACCTGGATTGCTATGTGAGGAATCAGCCGCAATGGCCACCGTCGAACAAACAGTGAACGGATTCAGCAGTCCTCAGGAAGAGGTATTGCTGACGCTGATGCGGACCTCCGACATGCTGCACCGGGCATTTCAGCAGCGGCTGCGGCCGTACGGGTTGACGCTGGCTCAGTACAACGTACTTCGGATCCTTCGAGGCGCCGGCGACCCCGGCCTCAGCTGTTCGGCAATCGGCCGGATGATGATTACCCCCGCGCCCGATATGACCCGGCTGCTGGCGCGCCTGGAGGTGCAGCAGTTGCTGAGCCAACAGCGCGACGCCCACGACCGCCGAGTGGTTTGGACGCACATCACAGACGCAGGCCGGGCTCTGTTGCTCGAGCTCGATGCGCTCGTGGATGCGACTCCAAGGGATCTGTTTCGCGGCTTGAACTGTACCGAAGTGCGCGAACTGACGCGGCTGCTCAACAAGGCGAACAGTTGCCCCGAAAGCGCACAGCAAAACGGCGGCCCCGAAGAGCCGCCGCAGGATTCATGGAATTTCTCGATTTAAAGAGGCCCCGCAGGCCTTCGTAAAAAAGGCCCTTCCGAGGGGAAAGGCCTGTAGATCCCTGTCTTGGGGTTGGATTGGCAAACTCCGTTATCTTGCCGCAACCTTGGGAAGAGACTCGTCCGCCGCATCACCCTGGATGATCTTGTTGTGCAGGCAGTAAAGAGCCAGCTCCAGCCGGTCTGAGACACCGAGTTTGTCGTAGATCTTGCGCAGATAGTTCTTGATCACCTGATCTGTGGTGCCGAGCTGATACGCGATTTCCTTGTTTCTCTTGCCCTGGGTGATGCAGGCAATGATGGCCAGCTCCTTCGGAGAGAGTCGCGGTTGCTGCCGCGGGCTCACCAACGCGGAAGCCTGGGAGCGATAGGCCTCAATGACGCGATTCACCGACTGATTGTCAATCCAGGTTTCGCCGCTGGCAATTTTGCGCACGCACTTGACGAGCAGGTCAGGCGAGATGGCTCGCGAAATGATGCCGCGTACGCCACGCCGATAGAGGTCGACCGTGTTTGCCTCATCTGTATGTGAGGTCTGTACGATGATCTTGATCTCCGGGGCAAGACGCAGCAGGTCGGGTATCGCATTGGGCGTGCCGGACAGCATATCTCCTTCGAGGAGAACGACATCGGAGGGATATCGCTGGACCGCAGTCTGCAGTGACTCCACCCCTTCAGCCTGCGCCACTACGCGTATGTCATCCTCAAGCGCAAAAATCTTGCGGATGCCCACGCGGTAGATTGCCTGCGAGTCGGCGAGAATCACGCGTATAGCGGCCGTGTTCGCGGCCGGGTCTTGTACTTCGCGATCTTGAGAATCGTCTGAGAATTCCATTTTGATCAGAGCCATGCTTTCAACTTCCTATTGATCCGCAAAGGTGTATTCGTCAATCGTTACTGCGGTGTGAAACTGAGCCTGGCTTGCGCTACAGCGTACCACACGGCCCCGGCAATGAACCAGAACATCGTGTGCAGTGGCCAAAACCGGGCCCGGCATACGCAGGGAGAAGCGGATCGATTCTCCCGGACGAATGCGCTCGTGAGTGAGAAAACATGCCCCGCTGGCAGAAACATCGACAGTCACGGCAGCGTATTCCGCAGTGGCCGTGGCCACAGTGACGGGAAGTACCAAGGGAAACCGGACGGCACAGCGCACTTCTGCGTAGTTGCCTTCGCTGGAGCCGGGCGGGAAACCGGGTTGATGAGTGCTGAGTTGCTTCATGATGGATATCTTTTCTTTCATCCAACTGGGTAACTCTACTCTACCTGAGCTTGAGTGGAGTTGCCCCACACCAAAGAATAGGTTCCACTTCTAAAGGTAATGCGTAATCGTAACGGGAAGGAATAACGCTTTGGAGTAGGTGGTATGGCGGATTCTGGTCAGCGGCGGTGAGGTGCTAGCGCCAGAAGGCTGCGGATGCGCCAACCCACTCTTGATTCCTGTTGTGGTCGACACCCATCATTTTGCCGCGCCCTAGGCGAATGAGACTGAGTGCTGGTGTGAGGCGGCCGAAGTCGGGCCAGAGGTAAAGTATCCGGATCTCAGCCTGGGTGAGCCCATGGGGCGTTTCAATGGTGGGCGCAAAGGTCATACGCTGTTGGAGCAGGTAGTGGGCGCGATCTGCCGAGGGGATGGCCAACAGATCCGCTTGGGTGGGTGCAAACTGGATGCCCTTGCCGGCGAACGAGAAGAGCGGTTTGAGCAGGAGATCGTCGTAAACGGCCTCCGGGTTGACGATACTGGGCAGCGGGACGCCGGAGTCGGCGAGTTGCTGACTTCCGTGGCCGGCGAGGAAATCCGACAAAAAGACGGCGGGGGGGACGAACTCCGCGCCCGGGTCGCCTGGCCGGCAGAGGAATGGAACGGAAAACTTGCTGATCAGGAAGTACCAGTTCGGGTTGCCTGCCCACTCCACCTCCCAGGGCGCTTCGAGATCAAAAGGAAGCTGAATGTCGCGAGCGATGACTTCATCCACAATGGCGCGGTTATAGATGCGGTGGACGGGAACCAGGGAGCCTTGAGCGTTGCGATAGTGGAGTTTGTTGCCAACGGGGATCAGGTGGGTGATATCAACAATAGGGATGCCGAACTGGGCGGAGGTGAGCAGGAAGTCTGGCAATGTTTTCTGGTTGTAGGGATCAACCTCGGTGAGGACGACGTTTTCCGGAGCGTGGGTGCCCAGGATCGTTTGCCCAAGGAGGTTGAAAAAACTATCACGGTCGAGCCCACTCAGGTAGGTGTTGAGGTTGGCCGGCAGGTTGAAGGCCTTCGCGTATTGATCGGTGAGCATGGACTGGTAGGCATAGACGGAGGGGAATGCCTGCATTTCCACGAGGCGAGGGGCCAGTGCTCCGTTCGGCGTGCGGACAAGAGCAAAGTCGGCGGTAAGGAAGTTGGGGTGGCGCGACTCCGCAGCGACCCGGTAGCCGGTCGGGATGGAATTGGCCGCATCGGCCAGGTACTGAGGCCAGTCGAGAAGGCGATTGGTCAGCGCAATACCGGCAGTTGAGATGCTGTCGAGCAAGGCTTGGGAGAGAAAAATGGGCGTCTCGGCGATTCGGAACTGGATGGGCGCACTCGCTTCCGCTTCCGTGCGGGCGAGCAGGGACCGGTATTTAGCCGGAGTAAAGTGCGCATTAAATTGCTCACGCAGTTCGGGGATCAATGGCAGGCTCCAGCTTTCAGATTATTGAAATTTCGCCAGATGTGTAGGGACTGACAGAGATTTCAGTATAGGGCTAATGATTTTTCATACTTTTGTTTAACTGTCAACTCTTTGGCCTTTCGCCGGTACAACTTTTGGGGTACTCTTGCCTTAGCTTTCTGTTACCAAAGGAGATTCCCCCAAAATGAAAACGAATACTCTCGCCTCCATTCTGTCGATTCTTGTCCTCGCGCTGGCCTCTTCCACCACTTTTGCCGGTACCGGTGCCAAGGGCCCCGGCTATCCTGCGCCCCTGCCGCCGACGACAAGCAGCACCGGTTCTAGCTTTGCGATGAAGGGCCCCGGCTATCCTGCGCCCCTGCCGCCGACGACAAGCAGCACCGGTTCTAGCTATGCAATGAAAGGTCCCGGCTATCCTGCGCCCCTGCCGCCGACGACAAGCAGCACCGGTTCTAGCTTTGCGATGAAGGGTCCCGGCTATCCTGCGCCCCTGCCGCCGACGACAAGCAGCACTGGTTCTAGCTTTGCAATGAAAGGTCCCGGCTATCCTGCGCCCCTTCCGCCGACCGTGAATGACGGCAAGGCAACTGTTTAGAGATGTTTACACAACCATGACATCGAAGGTCGCCTGTCTGTAAATGGCCATTCAATCTCTCGGTTGCAAGTCACGGATCGACCGCGCCGTCGCCCCCGCTTCAATCTCCTTGGGTTGCGCGGCATGTAAGGGCGAAATTGCTCCCCGGCGGCTGCTACACTAGGCCTCTGCTGTTGGATGTAGTTTCATTCCTTCGGGAGGTACCGAATGGCGATTGACTCCATGCTTGTCATCCTTGCAAGCCTCGGGGAGGTCGCGGTTCTGATACTGCTCCTTATGCGGGGCATTCCCCGGAAGTTGCCTTGGTTTTTTGCCTACGTTGCTTGGTCGGTATTGAGTGATATTGCGCTATATATAGCAGCGCGGCAATTGGCGCAGGTTGCCTTCTATAGGGTGTACACCGGGGAGATGGTGATTGATTCGGCGCTGCAGTTTGCCGTGCTCACTGAACTGATCTGGAGCGTGCTACGGCCGGTGCGGAAATCGCTCCCGAAGTCGAGTTTGTGGATATTGATTGGCATTGTTGGGCTGGCCGGAGTCGTGATCTGGCCGCTGGCGGGACAAACAGTTCCACCGGAGCTGACATCGTTTGCGCGCACGGTGTTTCACCTTTCCCAGACCATTGCCATTTTGAGAGTTCTGCTGTTTGTGGTCATGGCGGCTTTCAGCCAGGTCCTTTCAATCGGCTGGCGAGACCGTGAGTTGCAGGTAGCGACAGGTTTGGGTTTCTATTCGATTGTGAGTCTGCTCGTGGCCGTGCTGCATACGCACCAACTGGTGGGTGCGCAGTACCATTGGCTGGACCGGGTAGTTTCCGTTAGTTACCTTTGTACACTGTCCTATTGGGTACTTAATTTTGCGAGAAAAGACGAAAAACGCAAAGAATTTAGTGACCAAATGCGGGGAATTCTGGTATCAATAGGTGTGAGCCTACGCACGGACGGAATACCCATCGGTAATCCGCCTGATTCAGAGGCAAGAAGAAGGAAAAGGTAATGATCTTACCGTTACTTCAAATCGCGATTGTCGGTGCCCTGCTGTTCTACCTGGGCCAATGGCGTAACCGCATGCGCCGCCGCACTGTACAAAGCTGGGACACCCTGATTTGCCGCTTGCGCAACGACTGGAGTGCCTCAGGGTTGAGCGACCGCTTCCTTTGGAAAGAGGGAGTTACGGCGACCCATGACGACATCTGGGAGCGTGTGAACGGTGCGCACGGACTTTGGGCGATGTACCAGAACGCCGGAGTGCTGCTGGAGATGGCAGATTATGCCGCTCACGCCGATACGGGATCTTCTGCGCCTATCGATCCGATGGTGTTGGAGGCTTTGCGCTCGGACGCAATGCAAATACGTTTGTGTGTATTGATGGCACTGGCGCAATATGCGCTGTCGAAGGCGACTGAGGGCGTTCGAGTGAATGCGTTTCGTGCGGCGAACCACTACAGCAACATGGCTGCCCGCATGACAACTCTGCTGCAGGAGCACGCGGCGGTTGTCGTTCCAGACTTCGTCGCAGCGATGTAAACCAGAATTGGAGCCAAGCAAACGCCCCGGACTCGGAAGAGTTCGGGGCGTTTTTGCGTTTGTTGATCAGGCGACGGGGTTGGCGGCGATGAAGGCGTTGATGCTTGAGTATTCGTTGTCGGTGAGGCGGAGGGTGAGCGCGGGAGCGAGTCCGGCGACCTGTTCAGGGCTGCGTCCGCCGACAATGGCCGCAGTAATGGCGGGATTGTGCAGCGTCCAAGCTACGGCAACGACACCGGGTTCGACCGAGTGGGCGGAGCCGATTTCGCGGAGAAGGTCGACGAGGCGCATGTTGCGGCTGAGGCGGGGCTCGTTGAACTCGACGCCTTTGCGACGCCAGTCGTCGGCGGGCATGGCGGCGACGCGTTCCGCGGACATGCCGCCGGCGAGTAGTCCATTGACCATGGGCGAGTAGTTGATGACGCCTACCTGGTGCGCCTGGCACCAGGGAAGGAGTTCGTTGGCAGCGGCGGGGCGAAGCATGGAGTAGGGCGGCTGGAGGCTGGTGACGGGAGCAATAGCCTGGGCGCGCTCAAGCTGGGCGACGGTGAAGTTTGATACGCCGATCCAGCGGATTTTGCCGGCCTGCTGCTGGCGGGCGAGTTCGGCCCAGCCCTCTTCCATGTCTTCTTCCGGATTCGGCCAGTGGATCTGGTAGAGGTCGATGGTGTCGACCTGAAGGCGGCGGAGGGAGTCGTTGAGTTCTTCGGCGACGGAGGCGGCTTTGAGGGCGCGATAGATCTTGCGGTCCGCGTCCCAGCGCATCGAGCACTTGGTGAAGATGTAGGGGGTGTGGGCGCTGGTGCGGACGGCCTGGCCGACTATTTCCTCGGAGTGACCGAGGCCGTAGACGGCGGCGGTGTCAATCCAGTTGATGCCCTCGTCGAGGGCGGCATGGATGGCGCGGATGGAGTCGGAGTCGTTTTGCGGGCCCCATGCGAAGTCCCAGTTGCCGCCGCCGATGGCCCAAGCGCCAAAGCCGATGGAGGTAAGGTTGAGGTCGGAGTTGCCGAGGGTGCGGAGAGGTAGGTCTGTATGTGTGGTCATGACACATGGTTGGATGCGCGCGGAGGGAGGTTGGGTGCAAGCCTCTCTTTACGAGCTACCAGCCGCTGTCTTCCAGCTGGATCGAACTGGGCTCGATTGGGGGACCCCAAAAGTGCCCTTCTGGCTGTTTTGCAAGCGAAACGGAAAAGTTATCTTGTTGTTTATATTGCTTCTCTATACCAAAAAGCGAAATAAAAGAGAACAAAAGTGCATGTTTCTGTTGTCATTTCGTTTTTTCGGCTTGGAAGTTGTTGAATTAGTGCGGAATGCTGGCTTTCCATAGGTGTTTTTTCGTGTGTCATTGTGCGTGAACCGGGCGCTGTGAGCTGCGTAGAGGAGTTGTTTGCCTTCGCGGTAGAGGATGGCTCCGCAAAGCATTCCGCCGGTGACGGAGGAGCCGACCTTCGGGTTGGTGGTGAGCCGGGGCATGGGAAATCCCCTTATGCGAGTATTGTGCGCTTTTTGGGTTTAATTGGAAGCAAGTTTGGGGAAGACTTTCTTGGCAGCGGCCGAATGCCTCTCCGGCGCCGAAAAATCGAGGTCGGGGAGGTAGGTGGGTCTGGCCAGGAAGAGCAAAGGCAAGAGCAGGGCTGGCATTTGTCGCTCCTACCCTTCCAAAAGAAGGGCGGGTAGGGCACCCGGATTTGTGATCGGGGTAAAGGTGAGCCACCCGCCGCGCGACATGGATGTGGCACCGGGCCTTGGGAAAGCGATACCGCCGAGACTGGGGCCAAACTGCTTGGGATTTTCTGTTAGCGGGTGGGGTGGGTATGCTGGAGGTATGTCAGACAATTTGTCTCTTGCGACTCCTCGACCGATGCGTTCGATTGACCCAGCCAACCTGGAAGTGATGCAGGCGTACAAGTTGCTGACGGGGCTGATTGTTCCGAGGCCGGTGGCGCTGGTTTCCACTGTGGACAAGGACGGGGTGCGGAATGTTGCGCCGTTCAGCTTTTTCTGTGGTGTGGGTTCGAATCCGCCGACGGTGCTGTTTTGCCCGTCGCTGACGGGGCCGCCGAAGGACGGGCGTCCGGATGACCGGAAGGACACGCTCAGGAATGTGGAGCGAACGGGGGAATTTGTCATCAATATAGTGTCGGAGGCGATTGCCAATGCCACGAACCTGACGGCGGCAAATGTCCCGCCGGAGGTGGATGAGTTTGCGCTGGCTGGGCTGACTGCGATTGCGAGCGAGGTGGTGAAGGCTCCGCGGGTTGCCGAGTCGCCGGCGCAGATGGAGTGCAAGCTGCTGCAGATCATCTTTACCGGCGAGGGAGTCGCGGCCGGGGTGATTGTGCTGGGTGAGATTGTGCGCTTCCATGTGGCGGCGGAGCTGGAGGAGAACTACCGCATTGACCCGACGAAGCTGGACGCTGTGGGCCGGATGGCGGGCAATACGTGGGTTCGGACGCAGGACCGGTTTGATTTGGTGCGGCCGAAATAGAGTCAGGCGGGGGCGAGGTCTGTGCCTTGGCTTTCGCGGCCGAATGCTGTGACGAGGGCAAGGACGAGGGCGACGGCGAGGACGGTGCCGGCGAGGACAGGCGAGTAGGAACCGATGCGCTCAGCCATGGTGGTTTGGAGCACGAGGTTCCAACTGGTAATGAGGTTGCCGAGCTGGTAGGTAACGCCGGGGAAGACGGCGCGGACGGGCGCGGGTGAGAGCTCAGTGAGGTAGGCGGGGACTACTCCCCAGGCGCCCTGGACCATGAACTGGATGAGGAACGCACCGCAGGCGAGCAGGACGGGTGAGCCTCCCCAGGCAAAGAGCGGGGCGATGGGAATGGCGAGCAGGGCGGCAGTGATGATGGCGCGCTTGCGTCCCCAGCGCTCGGAGAGTGTTCCAAAGACAAATCCGCCGAGGAGCGAGCCGACGCTGGCGATGATGCCGAGCGTGCCGACGGTGGCTGGGTTGAAGTGCATTCCCTTGGTGAGGAAGGTGGGGTACATATCCTGCGTGCCGTGGGACAAGCTGCAGAAGGCGGTCATGAGCAGGGTTTGAAACAGGAAGACGGGGAGATAACGGCGGAGCTGCGCCAGGGTGAGGCGGGGTGCGTGGCCGAGGGCCCGGAGACGGCGGGATTCCAGCCAGGCGGGCGACTCCTGAACGCGGAAGATGACGAAGGGGATGAGAAGCAGGGGGGATGCGCCGAGGATAAAGAGTCCGCGCCAACCGACGGTGTGGAAGAGGGTTCCGAAGGCGGCGGCGGAGAGGAGGTAGCCGATGGCGTAGCCCTCCTGGAGGATGCCGGAGAAGGTGCCGCGTCCGGCTTTGGGGAGGGTTTCAAAAGTGAGCGCGGCACCGACACCCCAGACGCCGCCCATGGCGACGCCGAAGAGGGCGCGGAGAACGAGCAGGGCGGAGAGCGAGGGAGCGAAGGCGCAGGCCAGCTCGACTGCAGCGTAGCAGGCGATGTTGGCAACGAGGATGGGTTTGCGTCCGTAGCGGTCGGCGAGAGCGCCGAAGAGGAGCGCGCCGAGGGGGCGGAAGGCGAGGGTGAGGAAGACCGCTTTGGCGACGGCGGGAACGCCGGCGTGGAACTCTGTGGCGATGGCGGGGAGGCAGAAGACGAGAAGGAAGAAGTCGAGCGCGTCGAGGGACCAACTGAAGAAGGCGGCGAGAAAAGCGTTGCGCTGGGGCGCGGTGAGCTGGCGGAGGTTGGCGACGACGGACATTGCGGGAGGATAGCAGGTGGGGCGTGGGATTGGCGTGAGGGATGGGGTTCGCATGAGTTGGTGGGGAGCGCGAGGCGTTCTTAATCCGAAAGAACGCCGGATTTGACACCTTTGGTGCCTAAAGACGACCGTAATGCATTGATTTTTGCATGTTGGTAACATGGGATCAGGCAGAATCATGCTTAGGGAGAAACCACCGTGCCGCGTATTCACTTTCAATTGCAACTGGCCGAGCTGAAGGACAAGCTGCTGGCGATGGCGGCACTGGCGCAGCAGGCTGTGGCTGCGGCGGTGGACGCCTACCTGACCCGAGATGGCGGATTGTGCGCGTATGTGCGGGAGAACGAGACGGCAATCAACACGGCGCAGCGGGAGCTGGACGAGATGGCCTATGAGCTGCTGGCGAAAGAACAGCCGATGGCGATCGATCTGCGGTTTATATTGGCGGTAATCAAGATTAACGGGGACCTGGAGCGGATTGGGGACCAGTCGATGAGCATTGCGATCCGCAGCCGGGACATGATCCGGATGGATCCGGTGGAGCTGCCGGTGGACTTCAACGCGATGGGCGAGTATGCGAGCCGGATGATTCGGACAGCGCTGCAAGCGCTGCTGGACGGGGATGCGCACGTGGCGGACACGGTGCGGCTGATGGACGACGAGATAGACCGGATGAACCGGCGGGCGCAGGCGGAGCTGCTGGCGCTGATCCAGCGGGATCCGCTGCATACGGAGCAGGCGCTGAACGCGATGCTGATTTCGCGAAACCTGGAGCGGATTGCGGACCACGCTACGAATATCGCGACGGACGTGATTTTCTGGGTTCGGGGAGCGGATGTACGGCACGCGCTGAGCATGGCCATGGACTGAGAGGTCTGAGAAGCAGAATTGCAACAGGGGTACGGGCATGAGCCCGTACCCCTGTTGCTTGGTGCGCGGAAGGACTTAGCGGAGGCTCGCGAGGGCGGGGTAGAGCTTGCGCCACTGGGTGTAGGCGGTGGCGTAGGCGGCTTGCCAGGCTGGGTTGGGGGCTATGCGCTGGGCTACGGCGATGCCGGCGGCGCAGGCTGCGTCCAGGTTGGGCCAGTGGCCTGCTCCGACGCCGGCCATGAGGGCTGAGCCGAATGCGCCGCCTTCTTCCGCGGTGAGAATTTCAACGGGGTGACCGTAGACGGCGGCCTGAATGTCTTGCCAGAGGGGACCGCGTGCTCCGCCGCCGCCAAGACGGATGCCGGTGACGGGAATTCCGAGCTCGGCGAAAAGGGTGAAGGTATCTTGCAGCGAGTAGGCGACGCCCTCAAGGACGGCGCGGACGAAGTGGGGCCCGGTGTGGATGGTGGAGATGCGGGCGAAGGCGGCGCGGACGGCGGGATCGAGGTGCGGGGTGCGTTCACCGAGGAGGTAGGGCGCCCATTCGAGCCCATCACTGCCGGGTGGAACGCTTGCGGCGGCCAGGGTGAGGGCGTCGTAGTCTGCGCCGGCGAAGAAAGTCTCTTTGAGCCAGCGGAAGCTAAGTCCGGCGGACTGGGTGACTCCCATGACGTGCCAGCGGCCGGGAACGGCGTGGCAGAAGGTGTGGAGACGGCCGTGGGGGTCTTTGATGGGGCTGGCGGTGGCGGCAAAGACGACGCCGGAGGTGCCGATGGTGGCGGAGACGGAGCCGGGCTGAAGGATGCCCATGCCGACTGCGCCTGCGCCCTGGTCGCCTGCTCCGGCGACGACGGGCGCGCCAGCGGGGAGGCCGGTGAGGGTGGCCGCTTCCGCAGAGATATTGGCGCAGACTTCAGGGGACTCGAAGACTTCCGGAAGCCAACTGAGAGGGATGCCTGAGGCGGCAGCCACTTCAGAGGACCAGCGGCGGTTGGTTACGTCAAGGAGCAGGGTGCCTGAGGCCTCCTGCACGTCGATGGCGTAGGTACCGGTGAGGCGGAAGCGGACGTAGTCCTTGGGGCAGAGGATGTGGGCGGTGCGGGCGAAGATTTCCGGCTCGTGCTCTTTGACCCAGAGGAGCTTGGTGAGGGTGAAGTTGGGCAGAGCGGGGTTGCAGGTGAGCTCGATGAGGCGGTCGTAGCCGATGGTTTCATGCAGCCAGTCGCACTGGGGCTGGGTGCGAGTGTCGCACCAGATGAGGGATGGACGGAGGACTGCGCCGTCTTTGTCGAGGAGGACAGCGCCGTGCATTTGGCCGGTGAGACCGATGGCGGCTATGGGCTGACGTGGCTCGGGAGCGGCGGCGATGGCGGCGCGGATGGCAGCGACGGCGGCGCGGAACCAGTCTTCAGGGTCCTGTTCGGCCCAGCCGGGGTGGGGCGTGCGGAAGGGGGCGTGCTCTTCGGCCGCGGAGCTGACAATGTTGCCCTCCTCATTGACGAGAACGGCGCGCGTACCGCCAGTACCGATATCCATGCCGAGGAACCACATGCTGCTACCACCTTCCGGAATGCATAAATCGCTTTTCTAAAGCGATTGTATCGTGCGGAGGAAAGGATAGCAGCTTTGGGCGGGGGAGGGAAAGCGGGAAGTAGATGGCGGGGTTGCTCTCGTAATATGGAACGATTCTTGGCTGTGTGATGAATCGCACAGGCTGTGTTGCCTGGCGGGGGCGAGAATATGAGGGTGAGGCGAGCGGAGATGTGGCTTGCCGGAAGCGGAGCGCGCATGAACGATCTGGCAACATTGGCTGAGGCGGTAGCGGTGGATCCGCTGGTGGGGCATGGGGAGGATTTCCATGTGTTTCACCAGTTTCTGGAGCGATGCAAGGGGTTGCCGGCGATCGTGACGGCGGTGTGCTGGCCCCTATCGGACGTGGCGATGCGGGGAGCTGTGGAAGCTGCCGAGGCGGAGATTATCCAGCCGATCCTCGTGGGCCCGGAAGCAGCGATGCAGGAGCTGGCGAAGAAGATCGGCGTGAGCCTGGCTGGGTATCCGATGGTGGAGGCGGCGACGGAGACAAAGGCCGCACAACTGAGCGTGGAGATGTGCCGGATCGGCAAGGCGCAGGCGATGATGAAGGGCAGTCTGCACACCGACGAGCTGATGAAGGTGGCCATGGCGCGGGAGACGGGTTTGCGGACCTCAAAGCGGATCACGCACGTGTTTGTGATGGATACCCCGGCGTACCCGCGGACACTGCTGATAACGGACGCTGCGATCAATATTGAGCCGGAGCTTGAAGACAAGCTGCACATTGTGCAGAACGCGATTGACCTGGCGCATGCTCTGGGGATTCCGGAGCCGAAGGTGGCGCTGTTGTCGGCGGTGGAGACGGTAAATCCTAAGATCCAATCGACGTTGGATGCGGCGGCACTGTGCAAGATGGCCGACCGAGGGCAGATTACGGGCGGGATTCTGGATGGTCCGCTGGCGTTTGACACGGCGGTGAGCGCGAAAGCTGCGAAGATCAAGGGCTTGGTGTCGCCGGTGGCGGGCATTGCGGACATTCTCGTGGTTCCGGACCTGGAGAGCGGGAATATGCTGGCCAAGCAACTGGAGTACCTGGGCGGAGCGCAGTTGGCGGGCATCGTGCTGGGAGCGCGGGTTCCGGTGATCTTGACGAGCCGTGCTGACTCGGCTGAGACGCGTTTGACAAGTTGTGCGGTGGCGGTGCTGCTGCATGATGCGGAGACAAACGAAAAGTAGAGTTTGAGCGTGCTGTGCGAGTCTCCTCCGCGCGGCAAAACAAGAGGCCCGTCGCAGAGATTGCGGCGGGCCTTTTTGTTTGTGGAGCGGGTTAGTTGGTAGCGGTGATGGAGGCTTCGAGGGGAGTAGATTCCGACGAGTCGCCTATGTGGAGGATGAATTTGGCGGGGTCCATTTTCCAGTTGCTGGATGCGGTGTCCCAGTAGCTGAAGGAGCGGGCATCGAGGTTGAGGGTGATGTGTTTGGTTTCTCCGGGAGCAAGGCGGACTTTCTCGAATCCCTTGAGTTCGCGCTCGGGGCGGTTGACGGTAGCGCCGGGCTCGGAGACGTAGAGCTGGGCGACGTCGGCGCCGGCTACGGAGCCGGTGTTGGTGACGTCGAAGCTGACCGAGGTGCTGCCGCCGACCTTGACGGTGGGGGCAACGGTGAGGTTGGCAAACGTGAAGGTGGTGTAGCTGAGGCCGTATCCGAAGGGATAGAGGGCGTGCTTGCCGGTGGAGGTCCAGTAGCGGTAGCCGACGTTCAGCCCTTCGGCGTATTTGACCTGCGGGATGCCATCTGGCCCCTTGACGGAGTAGTAGTTGGCGAAGGTTGGGTCCTCTTCAAAGGTGCGGTCGAAGGTGACGGGGAGCTTGCCCTCGGGGTTGATTTTGCCGAGGAGCGCTTCAGCGATGGCTGTGCCACCCTCCTGACCGGCGTAGTAGGTCTGGACGAAGGCGGGAACCTTGCTGAGCCAGCGGCGTGTGTCGACAGCGCCCCCGGCGGTGAGGACGACGACAGTCTTGGGGTTAGCGGTGGTGACGGCATCGATGAGCGCGTCCTGTCCCCAGGGCAGCGTAAAGGAGCGGTCGTAGCCTTCGCTCTCGGTATCAGCGTTGAAGCCGACGGAAAGAACAACGGCATCGGCGGAAGCAGCGAGGCGCTTGGCATCGTCAGAGACGAGGCCGGACTCCAGAGCGAGGCCGAGAGAGAGACGGACGCCGGGAGTCCAGGGGATGTAGTCGGCCTGGATGTGGATGGGCTCGCCGGCCTTGAGGTCGAGCGTGGCTGCGAGGGGAACCTGGCCCTCGCGGTGAGGCTGGTCAAGGATCTGCCGGCCATCGACCTTGATGGTGTAGAAGTCTTCACCACTGGCTGCGGCGAGCAGGAGGTAGCGACCGCTGACGGTGGGCTTGTAGGCGGCCCGGTAGCGGAGGCTGCGGGGGTTGGGATCGACAGCGTCCCACATGGCCGGCTTGAGGTCGTTCATCTGGTTCTGATGGCTGGCCTCGGCCTTGCCCTCGAAGTCGTGATTGGAGAAGCTCTCGATCTGTACGGGACCTTCAAAGCTGGTGTTGCCGAAGATATCACCCTGGTCGGGCAGGCCGCGGGCGTAGACGACGTTTGCGCCCTGCTGCGCGGCGAGGTTGGCGAGACCGGTGAGGATGGAGACGGGGTCGAAGGCCTGGGCCTGCGAGGATCCGCCGCCGCCGGGAATGGCCGGGTAGGCATCCGGGCCGATGACGGCGATGGTCTTGAGCTTGCCGGCATCGATGGGCAGGAAGTGGGCATCGTTCTTGAGCAAGGTGATGCTTTCGCGAGCGCCGGCGAGGGCGACGGCGCGATCGGGGATGGAATACGCGGAGATGCTGTCAACCTGCTGCGGACGTGCGTCGGGGCCGATCCACTGGTAGCGGTAGGCTACGCGGAGCAAGCGCATGACCTTGTCGTCGATGGTGGATTCCTTGACCTTGCCGCTCTTGATGGCGGGGAGAAGTTCCTTTTTATTCATGAACTTGGCGTATGGCATTTCGAGGTCGAGGCCGTTGTTGGCTGCGCCGATGGCGCTGTAGGTGGAATCCCAATCGCTCATGAGCAGGTCATGGAAGCCCCACTCGCCCTTGAGGACCTTGAGATTGAGGAACTCGTTCTGGGTGGCGTGGGAGCCGTTGATGAGGTTGTAGGAGTTCATGACGGCGGTGACTTTCGCTTCCTTGACGGCGGCTTCAAAGGCGGGAAAGTAGAGCTCGCGCAGGGTGCGCTCATCGACGATGGAGTTGACGTTGTGGCGATCGTACTCCTGGTTGTTGGCGGCGAAGTGCTTGACGGTGGCGCTGACTCCCTGAGCCTGAACACCCTCAATATATGCAACGGCGAGGCGGGCGTTGAGGAATGGGTCTTCGGAGAGGTACTCGAAGTTACGACCGCTGACCGGGGAGCGAGCGATATTGACGCCGGGGCCGAGGAGGAAGTGAACGCCACGGGCGCGGGCGTCACGGCCGAGGCCTTCACCGACCTGACGGGCGAGCGCGGGGTCCCAGGTGGCGGCGAGCGCGGCTCCGCCGGCATAGGCGGTGGTGGGGCCCCAGGTGCGGACGCCGAGCGGACCGTCGGACATTTTGAGCGCTGTCAGGTCCACGGAAGGGATGGCAAGGGTGAACATGCCTTCGGAGCCGCCGATGAGGTCGATTTTCTGATCGAGGGTGAGTTTGGCGAGCATGGCGCGGGCGCGGGATTCGATGACGTCGGAGTCGGCCACTGGCCCGGAAAGGGCGGGAGTGGATTGAGCGAGGGCGAGAGGGGGGCAGCAGAGCGCCGAGGCGGCCAGGATGAGGCTGGCGCAGAGCGCAGGGACAAACGTTTGTGTGGGGCGAAAACGTGAGGGAGTCATATCGAAAGGAAGCCTAAACCCCCTGCCGGGGTTTTGGCAAACGGGGTTTTGAGAGCGAGTTGAGAGGAAAGTAATGTTGGACTGGATGGGCAATGGGGATGAGTCGCGCTATACTTCCTCAGACGCGCTATACTTGTCATCATTGAGCGCTTTTAACGAGGTCAAGCGACAATTTGCGTCCCCAAGGTGATGACGGTCCAATGCTGCCAGTGAACAACCATCACGTGCCGGACGACTGTGTCAATTGTGAGCACCGTCATTTGCGGCTGTTTTGCAATCTGACTCCAGACGCCCTGCGCGACTTTGACTCTATCGGAGTCCTGGTGAGCCATTCGCGAGGAGCGAAGCTGTTTGCCGAGGGCGACACCGCGCGCAACGTCTTTGTTTTGTGCAGTGGGCAAGCCAAAGTGTCGTCGACTTCACGCGAAGGCAAGACCATGATTCTGAAGATAGCCGGGCCTGGGGATCTGCTTGGATTGAACGCAGTGCTGGCCGATGTTCCGCATGAGGTGACTGCGGAGACAATTGAGCCCTGCCAGGTGAAGACGATGCGCAAGGAAGAGTTCATGGACTTCCTGAATAAACATGGAGTGGCGAGTATGCACGCCGCGCAATCGCTTTCAGCCGAATATATGACGGTGTTTCACGATGCGAAACGGCTGGCGCTGTCGAGTTCGGCAGCGGGGCGGCTTGCACACCTGCTGCTGGAGTGGGGCCGGACGGCGTCGTACGGAAAGCAGGAGCTGCGCTTTACGATGGCTCTGACGCATGAGGAGATCGCGAACATGGCGGGGACGTCGCGGGAGACGGTGACGCGCCTGTTGAACCAGTTTCGGCGGGATAAGTTGATCAGCATCAAGGGCGCGAGCATGACGATACTGAAGCCGGAAGCGCTGGACCAGATGACGGCGTAAGCGGACGAAAGTAGATTTGAAGAGGCCTTCCGGGAGAATTCCGGGAGGCTTTTTTGCGTGAGCAGGATGTGTGAGAAGAGATGGGATGGGGGTTGTGATGAGATGTCTTGAATTACCGTTGGGGTGAGTCTTGGAATCGCAGGTGTGTGGAATTAATGAATCCCCATAAATTGGCGATAAGGAGGAGAGAACTTGAGGAATTGCTCAGGTAGGTAGTTGCGGGATTCTTTAGGAGAAGCACCGCGGTGCCAGGAGGGACGATGCAATCCAGCGTAACCACAGAGAGTGTCGAGCGCGCGAATGCGCAGTTTTGGGAACAGATGCTGGGCATGGTTCTGGAGCCGCACGTATGCGGCGCGGGGGGCTGTGCGGGTGGCGCCTGTGCGGATTACGGGAGCCACCGCTGCGAGTTGGAGCGGATGCATGTGCTGGGGAGCTGCGAGCTTGCCGGAGTGTGGGCGGGTCGGATAGAGGTACGAATGGGCCACGGGCTGGCGAGCGCGGCTACGGCGGCGATGCTGATGCAGGCGGTGGAGGAGGTTCAGCAGGCGGACATACTCGACGCGACCAAGGAGATCGCGAACATGATAGCGGGGACCATCAAGTCGGCTTTGCCGCGTCCGTGCACGATGAGTGTGCCGTATGCGGAGATGGAGGCGGCAGAGATAGGCCCGCTGACGGCCCGTGCTGGGGCGTTGTCCGTTTTGTTTCATCATGAGTCGGGAGATTTGCTCGTGCGGGTGTGCCCAGAGGCGGTTGATACTTCGGGGTACGAGGCGGCGCCGGCGCTGGTGCAGGCGGGGTTTGTTCCGTCCTGGGAGCTGGCGAGCGCGCAGCCGGCATGAGGGATTGAGGAGGAGTGGATCTGGTCTGCTTCGCCCTGTCATGGGGCGTTTTTTGCTTGATGCAGCCTTGTAAGACCATATTTTTGGCTTTTTATGGAATTCCACTGTTGCTTTTTCACGGAAAATCCACCTATTTTTGATAATGGCTCACCAAATACGGACTTTTCTTCTCTGTAGCATCCCCGGAACAAACTAGGCCATTCTGTGTGCTCGTGAGAGCCGTGGAACTGTCGCAATCGTTTCCCATCTTTTTAGGAAAGCGAACAGTACTTCCTTACCCTGAACGACCTTGGAGGAGTAACGCATGAGATTTCGGAGTTCAAGCAGTATATTCAGAGCGCTGATGCTGGTGCTGCTGATTGCCCTGCCGATGGCAGGCTGGTCACAACACACGTTTCGCGGAGGCATCAACGGGTCAGTCACGGACCAGTCGGGCGCGGTAGTGCCCGGGGCCACAGTTGAGGTGACGGACCCTGGAACGAACGTGACGCTGAAGACGGTATCTTCGTCGGCGGGCGAATATTCGTTTCCGGAACTGGCGCTGGGCAAGTATGACATTGTTGCCACGGCGAACGGATTCAAGACGGAGAAGATTACGGGCATCACGGTTTCGGCCGGTGTGATCTTTACGCAGCAGATCAAGCTGGCGGTGGCGACATCGGCGGAGACGGTGGAAGTGGCAGCGGACGCATATACGCTGGACACGACGACGACGACGCAGACGACGATTATCGATGAGCAGGCAGTGTCGGATGCGCCGATGAACGGGCGCGACTTTACGCAGCTCGCAACGCTCACCCCTGGCTTCGCAAACTCCGGCGCCGGCGGTTATGGATCGTTGAACGGCACGCGCGCCAACCAGATCAACTGGCAGATTGACGGCGTGGACAACAACGACATCTGGCACAACATTCCGGCCGTCAACCAAGGCGGTGTCTCGGGCATTGCCGGTGTGATTCTACCGCTGGACGCGGTGGAGCAGTTCTCGGTGCAGACCAATGCTTCGGCCGACTCTGGTCGTAACCCAGGCGGCACGGCGACGCTGGGCCTGAAGGGTGGCACGAACAAGTTTCATGGTTCGGCTTACTACTTCAATCGCAACGAGGCGTTTGGCGCGATATCGCCGATTGTTGCGGCGAATGCGAAGGCCAATGACGTACCGGCTGTGAAGCAGAAGGTGCGGGACTACAACGCCGGCGGCTCGATCGGTGGTCCGGTTCTGCACGACAAGCTGTTCTTCTTCATGAACTACGAACAGCAGCGGTTTGTGATTGGCGTGTCGTCGACGACGACGGAGCCGACTGCGGCGTGGCAGAGCAAGGCGATGGATTTGATTGCGGCGAATGAGGGAACGGTGAGTCCGGTTTCGACGGGGCTGCTGAATCTCCTCTGGCCTGCCAAGGCGCTGGCGAGCACTCCTGGGGAAGTGAGCACGGGACTTCCGCAGGTGGACAACTACATCAGCAACGATCCGGAATTTGGCTACAGCTACAACGGCGTGGGCAAACTGGACTATACGATCAACGACAAGAACAGCATTTCGGCACACTGGTTTGGCGGTCAGGGCAGCCAGGTTGCACCTGTGGGTTCGTCGCTGCTGGCATACTACGAAGCGGCTCCTATTCATGTGTACAACTACCAGTTGACGTACAACCACACGTTTACGAACTCGCTGACGAACCAGATTGTGGCGGGCGTGAACTACTTCAACCAGGTGTTCTACGACAACAAGACTGGCTTTGACGTGAAGGCGGTTGGTCTGGTGGATGGCTCGGCTTACACGGACGCGCCGAAGATTCAGATATCGAGCTTTGACGCGACGGGCGAGACGCCTCCTGAAGGCCGCAACGACATCACGGGTCAGATTTCGGACAACGTGTCGTGGGTGAAAGGCAAGCACGAGTTGAAGATTGGCGGGGAGTTCCGCAAGATTCAGCTGAACGAGTTCTATCACCGCAATGCGCAGGGCAACTTCAAGTTCAACGGCAGTCAGGGCAACTGGACAATTCCGACGGATGGCTTTGAAGGAATTACGGATGCGCCGACGTTGAGCCGCCTGCAATCGCTTGCGGACTTTATGGCAGGCGACGTGTACCAGTCAGCGATCACGATCGGCAACCCGGAGCGGCTGGTGTATGTGAACACCTTCGCAGGGTTCCTGCAGGACTCGTACCAGGTGACGCCGAAGCTGAACATAAACATGGGACTGCGCTGGGATTATGAAGGTCCGTTGCATGATGCGAAGAAGGATCTTTCGGTCTTCCGTCCAGCACTTGGCGGAGACGGCATCGCCTTCCAGGGTGGAACCATCTCATCCATTTACGACCCAACCTACGCGAACGTGAGCCCTCGTATCGGCTTCAGCTATCAGCTTGAGCAGCACACGGTGGTTCGCGCGGGTGCGGGCATCTACTTTGACACACCGAACATCAACCCGTTCCTTGACAACCGTCCGGGCAACAGCGCACCGAACGGGCTGGAGTCTAACCCGGCTGGAGCGAGCCCGGTGTTTGCGCTGAACGCAGGTGGGTATACGTGGCAGAGCGGGGTCGATCCGTTTGGTTCGGCTACCGCACCGACCTGCACACCAACGACACCGTGCGGCGTATTCTCAGTGGCGCAGCATTTCATTCCTTCCAACAACATCAATTTCAACGCGCAGATTGAGCAGTCGATCGGCACGAACATCATTGCGCAGATTGGCTACGTTGGCAGCGAGGGTCATCACCTGCTGTCGATTGTGGATTTGAACCAGAGCATGCCCAATGCGGTCGGAGTAGACCAGACGAGCCGCCCGTACTATGGAACCTATGCAAATTACGGGAACATCAACGAGATCCAGAGCATCGGCAACTCGAACTACAGCTCTCTGCAGTCGACGCTGCGTTTGAGCAACTGGCACAAGCTCACGGCGCAGGCTGCGTATACGTGGTCACACAGCTTTGACGATGTGACTGCCTATCGTGGCGCGTTGCCGCAGGACAGCACCAACTTCAAGGCAGACTACGGCCAGAGCGACTTTGACACGCGTCAGACGCTGGTGGGCGAAGCGAGCTACGAGGTGCCGGGCGGCAGCAAGTTCAAGGCAGTGACGAACGGCTGGCAGTTGAACTCGGTGTATGCGTTCCACTCTGGACTTCCTTTCACGGTTCTGAGCAATGGGCAAACGGACAACACGGGCGAGGGAAACCAGCGCGCGAACCAGGTGATTGCGAATGCGTATGGGGGCTACAAGAAGCAGGTGGTGAATGCCAACTGGCTGAACCCGAATGCGTTCGTGGATCCCACGCCGGGGACATGGGGCACGACCCACCGCAACGCCTATGTTGCTCCTGGCTTTGGAGACGTTGACTTTTCAATCTTCAAGAACACGAAGATCGGCGAGTACGTGAACACACAGCTCCGCGTGGAGTTCTACAACCTGTTCAACCGGACGAACTTTGCACCCCCGCTGGGTGTGAACTTTGACCCAAACCAGACCAACATCGGCTCACTGCAACTGTTCGATACGATTGGCGACTTCAACGGAGCGCCTGGTATCGGAGCGGGTGAACCGTTCAACACGCAGCTGGCGCTGAAGATCACGTTCTAAGCCAGAAGCAAACGTAAGGAACGGCGTCCGGGGAAACCCGGGCGCCGCTTTCGTTTCGGGCGGGAAGCGAAGGAGTTGTGCGGTTCCCTGCCCCAGGAACAACAATGCCCCGGCCTGAGTTGAGGCCGGGGCATTGTTGCTGGATGCGGGTTGGTGTTTAAGAGAGGTGGGAGAAGGGGGTCTCCCGCACGCGCCACGGCAACTCGGCCGGGACCAGCCCTGCGGTGTTAGATGCCATGACTTCCTCAAACGTCTTGCGGAAGGTGGCCATTTCCTCGGGTGTGCCGACGGTGATGCGGACCTGTGTGGGCCATGCGGGCCAGATGCGTCCGATGTAGACATCCTTGGCGGCCATCGCGGCGAGGACTTCCTTGCCAGGGCGGCGGACGTCCAGCATGAAGCAGTTGGAGACCGAGGGAGTGACGGCGTACCCCTTGCCGCGGAGCCATGCGAGATTTTCTTCGCGGATGGCGCCGATGTGCTTTTTGCGTTCGGCGACGAGGTCGGCTTGCTTGAGGCTGGCCATGCCGGCGGCCATTGCGGTGATGGGCAGGGAGTTCCTTCCGCCGAAGCGGTCAATCTGCTTGAGGAGGTCGGGGCGGGCGACTGCGAATCCGAGGCGGATGCCAGCCATGCCGTAGAGCTTGGAGAAGGTGCGGAGCACGACAACATTTTTGCCGGCCTTGACCATGTCGAGGCAGTTGGGGACGTCGGATAGGTGGATGTACGCCTCGTCAATCATGACGACGGTGTCTTTAGGGGCATTGGCGACGGCGTACTCGATGTCGGCGCGTGAGGTGACGGTGCCGGTGGGGTTGTTGGGGTTGCAGATGTAGATAACGCCGGGAGTCGCCGAGGCGGCGAGCATGGCTTTGACATCGTGAGAGGCAGCGCCTTTGGGATCAGCGAGCGGGACCTTGATGACGGGAGCGCCGGAGACCATGGCAGCCCACATGGGAGCTTCATAGCCGGGGTCGCCGATGACGAGGGGCTTGCCGGGGCCGGTGAAGGCGAGGACGGTGAAGTGGAGCGGCTCGCTGGAGCCGGCGTAGGGGATGACCATCTCAGGGTCAAGGCCTTCCTGTTTGGCAAAGAGCTCGGCGAGTTCCTCTTCCATGTTCATCCGATAGCGTCCGCCCATGGGGATCATGCCAGCGATAGCTTCGCGCGCAGCCTGGGAGGGGCCCATGGGATTTTCGTTGGCATCGATGTGAATTCCCTTGTCGGGGTCAGCGAAGTGCGGTCGCTGGGCCATGGCGAGGTGTGCCTCGGTGAAGATGGGCACGGCGGCCATGGCAGAGGTGGCTGCGGCAAGGCGCAGAAAGGAGCGCCGGGAGACGCCACTACAAGCAATCGGATCGGGCATGGGAGACTGCATCGGAAGTCACTCCTCAGAAGCGGGATATGTGGAATTTTGCGCAAAAGGGCACACGAAACAGGCTCGTGCGAGGGTCAGAGATGGGAAGGTGTAAGCCCATTCTTTAAATTAGGCGCGCGAGGGTTGAGAATACAAGCGGGAAACTCATGAGTTTTCTGAACTTTTGAGGCGGAAATGAACAAACGGGGTGCAAGGGTGCTGAGATGGAGGGCTGAGTGAGGCGAATGGGAGGCATGAAATGCGGGGGAGGCGGGACAAAGGACTTGACAAGTGTCAAGGTAAAGCCTTTTACTAAGGTCGCATCCTCGCCGAGTGGCAACCGCATTTGAACGCTGGGGGGTGGGGTGCGGAAAACGTTTGCTAGACTGCGCCTGGGCAAGATAGAGTTCCCTCGTTGCTAAATTCAGCGAGACTATGGCGCGGGATTTTGCAAATACCATAAACTGAACGCTCTTGATGGTGACCAAATGTTTGGATTAGCCCTGACCTCTCCCGCCGCCGGCCTGTTTACGATGCCGGCCAAAGCAGCCCTGGCCTTTGACTCTCCTTCTCTGGCGCACCTGGGCCTCCTCGATATCGCCGTCATTGCGATCTACTTCCTGATGGTGATCTGGATCGGCTTCTACCTGAAAGGCCAGTCCAACACGAGCGAAGAATTTTTCATGGCCGGCCGCGAGATGACCGCATGGATCGCGGGGCTGAGCTTTGTTTCCGCCAACCTTGGCTCGCTGGAACTGATGGGTTGGGCCGGATCCTCATACCAATATGGCATTCTGGCCGCGCATTGGTACTGGATTGGCGCCATCCCCGCCATGCTGTTCTTGGGCATGGTGATGATGCCGTTCTACTACGTGTGCAAGACGCACTCCGTGCCGGGATACCTGAAATTGCGCTACGGCCAGGGCTCGAGCTTTGTAGCAGCGGTCTCCTTTGCCTTCATGACGGTGCTGATGAGCGGCGTGAACATGTTCGCAATGGCAGAAGTGATGAAGATCGTTCTGGGCTGGGATATGAACTTCTCCATCATCGTTTCCTCGCTGGCTGTGGCCGCGTATGTGGCGCTCGGCGGCCTGCGCTCGGCCATCTTCAATGAGGTACTGCAATTCGTGCTGATCTGGGGTGGCGCGATGCTGGTCCCCATCCTGGGACTGGTTGAAACGGGCGGCTGGAACGGATTCAAGGCGCGCCTGGCGCACAACATTGCCACCGGCGACGTTCCTGTCGGAGATTACACCCACATGTGGCGCAGCATGGGGCACTTTGCCGATAACCCCATGGGCATCCACTGGACGGGCATTGTTTTCGGTCTTGGATTCGCGATCAGCTTCGGCTACTGGACTACGGATTTTCTCGTTGTGCAGCGGGTGCTGGCGGCGAACTCTCTACGTTCGGCGCGCCTGGCTCCGGTGATCGGTTCTTTCTTCAAGATGGCCGTACCTTTCATCGTGATTCTTCCGGGCCTGTTGGGCCTGGTGGTTCTGACCAACTCCAACGGCTCGCACATGCAGCTGGTGGGCGAGAACGTGGTGAAGGATTGTGCTCGCAGTGCATCTGGGGGCGCCCCGGTCAATCTTTCGCAGTGCTCGGCAGACCTGGCGACGACATCCGTATTGCCCGCCACCCAGCAGGCCGTGCTGGCCGGCACCGGCGACGTTCAACTGCACAGCTATAACGAAGTGCTGCCGCTGATGATGGTCCGCTACCTTGGACCTGGGTTGCTGGGGTTGGGCATTACCGCGCTGATTGCTGGATTCATGAGCGGCATGGCGGGGAACGTGAGCGCTTTCACGGCCATCTTCACCTACGACATTTACCAGCCGCATATCGTGAAGCATGCGCGGGACGATCATTATGTTCTGGTGGGCCGAATCGTCACAATTGTCGGCGTGGTAATCTCCATTGGCGCAGCGTATCTGGTGATGAACGCTGCCGGCATTATGGATTATGTGCAGGCGCTGTTCAGCTTCTTTATTTCGCCGCTGCTTGGCGTGGTGCTGCTGGGCATGTTCTGGAAACGCGCGACCAAGGCTGGCGGCTTCTGGGGCCTGCTGATCGGCACGCTCACCTCGATTGGACTGTGGGCCTGGGTGAAGGCGGACCCAAGCGCGCTGCGCTTTGTGGCCATTTCGCCCGATGCCAAAGACATGGCGGAGAACATGTACCGCGCTCTTTGGTCGGTGATCACTTCGGTCGGTGTCAACGTGATCGTCAGCCTCTTCACCAAGCCGAAGCCGCTGTCAGAGCTTGCCAGCGTGGTCTATGGCGTAACGCCGCTGCCCAAAGAAGAGCCTGTTCCGTTTTACAAGAACGAGTGGACTTGGACGGGCATCGCGATCGTCCTTTTCCTGGCCCTCAACATTTACTTCTGGTAAGGAGCGCTTATGCATTCGTCCGCTATTTCCATCTGGTTTTTCATCGGTGTTCTGCTTTCGGTTTACGGCGCACTGGTCCTTGCCTATGGCATCTTTGAACTCGTCACCCATCAAGCTGCCAACGTTGTGCTGGCCAACCTCCACGCACCGGTGTGGTGGGGCGCCATCCTGTTGGGCCTTGGTCTTTTTTACGGCGTGCGCTTCCGGCCTGGGCGCGCTGAATAACGGAATTTTTGCAAGCTTACCCGCAGGCCGGGCCTCGACCTGCGCTGCAAGAAGGAGCGATTGAAAATGACAGCAATTAGAACGATGACTTATGGAGTAGTGGTGGGTAACCGGGGATTTTTCCCGGACCATCTGGCCAAGACCGGCCGCGAAGAAATCATTACTGCAATTGAAGCGGCGGGCGGCAAGGCAATCGTATTGAGTGCCGAAGAATCCAAGCACGGCGCAGTGGAGACTTACGCCGAGGCACAGCTCTGCGCGGCTCTGTTCAAGAAGCATGCGGATGAGATTGACGGCATCATCATCACGCTGCCGAACTTTGGCGAAGAGCGCGGAATTGTGGACGCGATCCGGTTGTCTGGACTGAAGGTTCCAGTGCTGGTGCAGGCGACGCCGGACCGCAGCGATGCGATGACGATTGCGACCAGACGGGACAGCTTCTGCGGCAAGATGAGCGCGTGCAATAACCTGATGCAGTATGGAATTGCATACTCGCTGACGACGCTGCACACCGAGGCGCCGAACTCGCCGGAGTTCAAGCGTGATCTGGAGTGGTTTGGGCAGGTTTGCCGGATAGTCAAGGGATTGAAGAACCTGCGGATTGGCGCGATTGGCGCGCGTCCGACTGCGTTCAACACGGTGCGCTACTCGGAGCGGATTTTTGAGACGCACGGGATCACGATCGAGACAATTGACTTGTCTGAGATTCTGGGGCGCATTGGCCGCATGGGCGACAACGACGACTTTGCGCAGGCGAAGCTGGCGGCGATCAAAAAGTATGTGACGACGAGCGGCGTGCCGGACGAAGCTCTGCTGAAGATGGCCAAACTGGGCGCGGTGATTGACGGCTGGATGAAGCAGGCTGCGGTGCAAGTGAGCGCAGTGCAGTGCTGGACATCGCTGGAAGAGTTCTTCGGCGTGGTGCCTTGCACGATCATGAGCATGATGTCGAACGACCTCATTCCTTCGGCGTGCGAAGTGGATGTGCCGGGAACGCTGAGCATGCACATGCTGGCGCTGGCATCGGGTACGCCGAGCGCGCTGCTGGACTGGAACAACAACTACGGCACCGACCCGAACAAGTGCGTTTGCTTCCACTGCTCGAACCTGCCGAAGCACTTCTTCAACGAAGTGAAGATGGACTACCAGGCGATTATTGCGGGCACGGTGGGCATCGAGAACACGTTCGGCACGTGCGTGGGCCGGGTGAAGGCGGGAGCGATGAGCTATGCGCGCTACTCGACCGACGACCGGTACGGGATTGTGCGTGGATACACGGGGCCGGGCAAGTTTACGAGCGATCCGCTGACGACGTTTGGCGGAGCGGGCGTAGCGGAGATTCCGGAGTTGCAGCGGCTGCTGAAGTTCATTTGCCGAGAGGGATTTGAGCATCATGTGGCGGCGAACTTCAGTGATGTTTCGCGCGCGGTCCAGGAGGCGGCGGAACGGTACCTGGGCTTTGAGAGCAACTACCATCCGGAGTTGGAAGACTAAGGAAAACGCGAGGGCGCTGACTGAGTCGGCGCCCTTATTTCATGGGACAAGAATACATACTTTGAAAAGAGAGCAGCTATGAGTGCGCGGATTGAGAAGAGCCTGATTGTCAACGGCCAGACGATTGTTTCGCAGGCGGATTGGAATGCCGAGCTGGAGACCAAGCAGGCACAGGTGGTGGAGTGGCTGCGGGCGCGCAACCTGGAGGGCGTGCTGCTGCGGCGCAACGAGAACATTGCGTGGCTGACAGGCGGCGCGGTGGAGCTTCGGGTGCTGACTCCGTGTGAGACGGGCGTGGCGGCGGTGCTGGTGACTTCGGCGGGCAAACGTTACTACCTGACGACCGCCAATGAGGCTCCGCGACTGCATGACGAGGAGTTTGGCGCGATGGACTTTGAGCCTGTGATTTTCCCTTGGTACGAGGACGGGACGGACGATGCGGCGCTGGAGTTGGCGGGGCCGCATATTGCCTCCGACACCGGGGTTCCGGGAGCGGTTCCGGCGCATCTATATCCGCTGCGGGCCAGTCTGCAGGAGACCGAGATTGCGCGATTCCGGTGGCTTGGCGCGCAGACGGCCGAGGCGACGACGGAAGTGCTGAAGAGCCTGAGGCCGGGGATTTCGGAGTACGAGATGGAAGGCCGCGTGGCGGATGCGCTGCTGAGCCGGGGCATCCTGCCGAGTGTGTACCTGATGGCGGCCGATGAGCGGATACTGAAGTACAAGCACGCGGTAGCGCGGGGCAATCGGGTGAAGAAATACGCGATGCTGAACCTTTGCGCGCGGAAGTGGGGCCTGACGGTTTCAATTACGCGGTTTGCGCATTTTGGTACCGTGTCGGTGGATTTGCAGGCGAAGTTTGATGCGTCGGCGGCAGTGAACGATGCGCTGCTGGATGCTTCGCGGGTTGGTGCGACGTCGGCGGGATTGTTCAAGACGGCGGCGGACGAGTATGCGCGGCTGGGCTATGCCGGAGAAGAGCAGTTGCACCACCAGGGCGGTCCGACGGGCTACGGGGAGCGGGAGTGGGTGGCGACACCGGAGGGCACGGAGACGGTGGTAAACAGCCAGGCGTTTGCGTGGAATCCGAGCATTCGCGGGGGTAAGGTGGAGGATACCTTTGTGCTGCGGGATGGGGCGATGGAGTTGCTGACGCCTACACCGGATTTGCCGACGCTGAAGGCGAAGTATCCGGCTACGGGCGTGCTGGAGTTGTAGCCGCTACTTATGGGAAAACAGGAAGCGGAGACCGAATCGGTCTCCGCTTTTTGTTTCTGGTGGCTGGGAATCAGTCGCGGGGGAGCAGAGTTAGGCGGGCGGTGAGGACGACGAGGGCGCTCCAGACGACGTCTGCGCCGAGGAGGTGGATGACCTGCATCCAGACGGGGGCGAGGAGGTAGACGTCTGCCGCGCCGAGGACGTACTGGAGGGCGAGCAGGGCGACGACGAAGCCGGAGAGCTTGCGGTTGTCCCAGGGGCCGCCACGGCGTGCGGCTCGGATGAGCAGCCAGATGAGGAAGATGGAGGCTACGATGGCCACGGTTGGGTGGGTCCAGCGCCAGCGGAGGAGCCACTCGCTGTTCCCGGAGAGGTCCTGCTGTAGGCCTTCGGATAGGGATGTCGGCGGGAAGAGGGTGTCGCCGAGTGCGGCCATGGAGCCGGTGATGCCGACCACCATGACGGCCAACATGCCGATGGTGGTTCCAAGGGGGTTGGTGAGGCGGACGTCGCGCCAGCGGTAGGCGACTGTGCGGCCGAGCATGTGCGCGGTCATGGCGAGGACGGCGACCAACATGAGCGTGTTGGCCAGGTGGAGGGCCAGAAATGGGGCGCGCATGGGGGCGTGGGACTGGGCGGTGTAGCCGAGTTTGACGAGCAGTGCGCCGAGAGCGCCTTCTGTGAGGGTGAAGAAGAACGAAGCGGCGGCAGTGTAGCGCGCGAGGTGGCCGGAGACGGTCCCGCGGAAGGTCCAGACGAGGAGGATGACGACGAGGATGCCGTCGAGACCGCTGGTGATGCGGTGGGCGAACTCGATCATGGTCTGGACAGAGGGAGCGGCCTGAAGGACGGTACCGTTGCAGAGGGGCCAGTGTTCGCCGCAGCCTGCACCGGAGCCGGTGGCGCGGACGACGGTTCCCCATAGGATGGTGGCGATGAAGTAGGCAAGGGTGCCCCAGGCGAAGCGGCGGAGCGCGAGGGAAGGCAGCGGAGTATCGAGATCGTTTTCGGATGCGGACATGGGAAGAAGCCTCGTACGGAACCCCTTAGTTTAGAACACTCCGGGGGTTCCGCGGGCGAGATCCTCAGTTGCCCGTTTGATTGAGCAAACGGCAGACATGGTTGACGATGACAAGGTCTTCGGCCGGGGGGATGACGCGGACGGTTACGGGGGAGTTGTCTGGGGAGATGAGGGCTTCTCCGCGGCCTTTGTTGCGGTCGGCGTCGACGTGGATGCCGAAGCACTCGAGGCCGGCGCAGATTTCGGCGCGGGAGGCACCGTCGTTTTCGCCGATGCCGCCGGTGAAGACGAGCATGTCGAGACCGCCGAGGACGGCGATGTATGCGCCGATGAACTTGCGGATGACGTAGACGAATTCGTCGACGGCGAGTCGGGCCTTGGGGTTGCCCTCGGCGATGGCTTCGCGGAGGCCGCGCATGTCGTTGGAGAGCTCGCTGACGCCGAGGAGGCCGGACTGTTTGCTGGCGGCCTTTTCAAGCTGGTCGGCCGCATCGTCGCCGGATTTGGCGTTCTTGAGGATGTCGCGGAGGATGAAGATGAGCACGCCGGGGTCAATGTCGCCGGTGCGGGTTCCGCTGATGATGCCGCCGGTGGGGGTGAGTCCCATGGAGGTATCGATGCCGCCGCCGTTGCGGATGGCGGAGATGCTGGCGCCGTTGCCGAGGTGGGCGACGATGAGGCGCGCAGGGACGTTGGGCTGGAGGGCATCGACGATGGACTCATAGGAGATGCCGTGCGCGCCGAAGCGGCGGACCCCCATGGAGGCGTATTTGGGGGGGATGGGCAGATGGCGCGTGACTTCCGGCAAGTTGCGGTGGAAGTAGCTGTCGAGGCAGACGAAGTTGGGCACGCCGGGGAAGAGCGCTAGGGCCTGGCGCATGATGAAGACGGCGATGGGGGTGTGGAGCGGCGCGAAGGCGGTGTAGAGCTCCATTTCATCGATGAGCGCGGGGGTGATGCGCTGGTTTTCCGTGACGGTGGGGCCGCCGCAGACCATGCGGTGCCCGATGGCGGCGGGGTGGGGGAACTCGGGCTGGTTGAGCGCGGAGACGACGAGGGCGAAGGCGGTGGCGGCGTTGGGCAGGTCGGGGGCCTGGTCTACGAGCTTTTTGCCGGAGGCGTCCTTGACCCAGAACTTGCCGAGGCCGGGGCCTGCACCGATGCCATCGACCGCGCCCTCAAGGAGCTTGACGCGCTCGGTGGAGGAGGCTTCGTAGATGGAGAACTTGATGGAGGAGGAGCCGGAGTTGAGGACGAGTACGGGCAGGGTGGCCATGAAAACTTCCTTCGTTTGAGATGGGTTGGGAGTTGCGGTTGGATCAGGCGCGGCGGCCGGCCGGATGGGCTGAGTCGAGGGGATTTTGGGCTGGAGTTTCAACGGGAATGGTCTTGACTCTCATCCGGCACCTCGATGGATGCAGAGGGCATCCACGGTGATGCTAGCACCGGGGTAGGGCGGGGATGTGTGATTTTGCTCACTGGGGCGCCGAGGGTGAGGGCGTGGTATCCCACATGATGGTCAAGATTGGGGTGGAAATGGGTGGGGCAAGGCTACCAGATGCGGCGGACGCCGAATTGGTCGAGCTCGGTGTCGGGGCTGATGACGGGAATATCCAGAGCGAGAGCCTGGGCGGCGATCATGCGATCAAAGGGGTCGCGATGGACGGCAGTCAGGCGACCGGCGCGAAGAGCTGAATCTGCATCGATGGCAAGTTGTATGTACCCGGCGGCGTCGAGAATGTCTAGGAAGTCTCCTTCCAATGCCTCGGCGCCGGGAAGCCTCCCGAGCCGGACTTTGGTTGCTATCTCCCAGGCTGAGGCCGCCGAAACGAGGATAGCGTTGGCTTCGTCGGCGATGAGATCGGCTGCGGAGGAGCTAAGGGACTGCGGTGCGAGCGTTGCCCAGAGCAGGGAGCAGGTGTCGAGGAGCACCTTCACGCCTCGCCACCATCCCAGTGGGAGAGTTCCTCTTCGGGCAGCGGCTCAAAGAACTGTTCCGGGATCACAAAACCGGGCTTTGCGCGAGCGCCGAGGCGTTTTTTGCGTAGGGGAGCGATAGCTTCGAGGCGGGCGACGGGGGTCTTGTTGCGGCCGGAAGTGATGACGACCAGTTCGCCAGCCTGGGCCAGCTTGACGAGCTGGGAGAGGTTGGTTTTTGCCTCGAAGAGGGTGGCGGTAATCATGGGCCTGCTCCTGCTGCTAAGTTATCTTAGCAGGATGCGAAAGGCAAGCGCAAAGGCTAGCGGAGGTGGCGCTTTTCCCAGATTTTGGCATCTACGAGGAAGCGGAACCAGAATGTTTGGAGGACCCAGAAAATGAAACCTTCGGTGCCGTCGAGGAAGCCGAGTTTGAAGATGAATCGGTAGAAGAAGAGGGCGAAGGGGCGGACGAAGAGGGGAAGCTGGTTGTAGCGCTGGCGCCAGGCGCGTTTACGCTGGACGGGGTTTCCGTTGGGGTCTGCGACGACGCGGCCTGCGGTTTCATTGGCGCCGAGTTCGGCGACTTCGCCGTCTGCCCAGCGGTTGTGGCGGGCAGTCCACTCGCTCAAGCTCATGGCGATGTCGTCGATCATGACGCCGGGGAGCTGGCCTGTGGTGCCGGAGAGCTGGAGGAAGTGCTGGTCGTATTTTCGGTCTTCGCAGCGGCCGGCGCCTGTGCGGAAGAGGCGGAGGTGCCAGGTGGGGCTCATGCCGCCGTGGCGGAGGACGCGTCCGAGGAATTTGACGAAGCGGGGAACGAAGTAGCCGGAGTGCTGGGGCTCGTCAGGCAGGGCGAGGATGGCGGCGACGAGTTCGTCGTCCATGACCTCATCGGCGTCGAGGTGGAGCTGCCAGGGGCGGGTGATGGGCAGGTTGTCGATGGCCCAGTTGCGCTGCGCGCCGTAGTTTTCAAAGGGATGATCGACGACGGTTGCGCCGAAGGACTGGGCGAGAGCAACAGTCGAGTCGGAACTGTGGGAGTCGACCACGAAGATCTGGTCGGAGACGAGGTGGGCGCGGGCGAGCGTGGCGCCGAGAGTGTCCTGGGAATTAAAAGAAAGGAGGATAACAGCAGGCCGCATACCCTGATGGTAATTGAGAGGGAATAAGGGAATTTAGAAAAAGCGTTTGAGTTTCAGAATGCGCGATTCAAAACCGTACCAAAGTGCCGTGGCTGCGAGTGTGGAAGCGATGATGCGGAGGGCGACGATGGTGAGGTGGCCGGGGACTCCGAGGTTGTCGAGCCGTGCGTTGAAGGAGCCCCAGTAGACGAAGACGAGGATGTGGATCATGTAGAGGCCGTAGGAGATTTTGCCGTAGTACGGGAGTGGTCCGCGGCGGAGTGGGGCAAGGATGGGGCTGCCGGTGCCGGCGATGGAGGCGGTGACGAGGCCGGCGAAGGCGAGGGCGAGAGCGGAGTCGAGAAAGGACGTCCCGCCGGCGATGGTGGCGACGAGCCAGAAGCCGGCGATGGTGGCAACGAGGCCGAGGATGAGCCACTGGCGCTGGGTGAGACGCAAGGTGTGAAGGCCGAGGGCGAGCAGGCTGCCGAGAGCGATGCCATCGAGATGGATGAGGGTGTTGGTGGAGGTGAGCCATTGGGGGTGGAATGAGCGGAGGATGGGCGATGCCACCAGCATGGCGACGAGGAGGGCCGGAAGCAGTGCGTGGAGGAGGCGAGCGAGCAGTTTGGCGGAGCCGAGGCTGACCAGGCCGGAGAGGAAGACGACGGGAGCCCAGAGGAAGTAGTACTGCTCCTCGATGGCGAGCGACCAGGTGGGGCCGAGGGTACCGGGAAGGGGTGTGTGACGGAGGTTCTGGAGGAAAAACGCGTAGGCAAGGAGGGTCCGCCAGTGGGTCTGGTTGGCGAGTGTGTCGCCCAGGAACCAGGAGGGAACGGAGTAGCAGACGATGAGCAGGAGGAGATAAACGGGCCAGATGCGGAGGGCGCGGCGCGCGTAGAAGTTGCGGAAGTAGTGGGGTTTGCCGCGGGCTTCGAGGAGGATGGAGGTGATGAGGAAGCCGGAAAGGACGAAGAAGAGGTTGACGCCGGCCCATCCCCAGAGCGAGGGGTAGTGAATCCAGGATCCCTCAAGCAGGACGTGGCAGTGGTAGAAAACGACGGCGAGGACGGCGAGGCCGCGGAGGCCCTGGAGCTCCGGGATGTAGTGGGGCAGCCAGCTGGGGCGGTGTGCGGGTGCCGAAGTTGGGACGGCGGCGGAATTCATGCCTGTGACTTACCCCGGAATTGGCTTCTAGACATCACAGAGATCGACGGCCTGGCGGAGGCTGGTGAGGGGGTCGTGGAGGGGCAGGAATTCGTGGGCAACGTAACCTTTGTATCCGGCATCGGCGATGGCCTGCATGACGGGGGGCCACTGGATTTCCTGCGTGGCATCGAGCTCGTGACGGCCGGGGACGCCGCCGGTGTGGAAGTGGCCAAGCCACTGGATGTTGGCCCGGATGGTGGCAATAAGGTCGCCTTCCATGATTTGCATGTGGTAGATGTCGTAGAGCAGTTTGACGTTAGGGGAGTTGACTTCTTGCATGACGCGGACTCCCCAGGCGGTGTGATCGGCCATGTAGTCGTGGTGATCGACCTTGCTGTTGAGCAGCTCAAGACAGATGGTGACGCCGTTGTCTTCGGCGATTTTCTTGACTCGGTTGAGGCCGATGACGGTGTTGCGCGCGCCTTCGTCGTCGGACATTCCCTTGCGATTGCCGCTGAAGGTGATCACGTTGGGGACGCCTGACTTGGCGGCGAGGGGGATGTTTTTGCGGAAGTTGGCTTCGATTTCGGCGTGATGCTCGGGGCGGTTCATGGCCTCGGCGATTTCGCCGCCGCCGGCGTAGCCCATGGTGGTGATGAGGCCGTGGCGGCGGGGGATCTCGTACTCCTCGGGCTGAAGGAGATCGATACCTTTGAGTCCCATGGCGGCACCGGCAATGGCGAGAGCGTCGATGGACATTTTCGGGTAGCACCAGCGACACACGGACTGGTGGATGCGGCCTTTGCGGGGTGTGGGGTTCTCCTCGGCGAAGAGCGCGCGAGGGAGCAGTGTGGCGGCAGAAGCCAAGAGGCCACCTGCGATTGCAGTACGCCGGGTGATTGCCGAGTTTTTCATCGCGAAGATCCTTTGCCGAGGATTTTATCCGGCGGCCAGTTCCTTGGCGCGCTGGGTGGCACGCATGACTGCTTTGATGAGGGTGACGCGAAGGCCGCCCTCTTCGAGCTCGAGGATGCCGTCGATGGTGCATCCGGCGGGGGTGGTGACGGCGTCTTTGAGGAGCGCGGGGTGGTAGCCGGTGTCGAGGACCATTTTGGCAGCGCCGAAGGTGGTTTGTGCGGCGAGCAGGGTGGCGGTGTCGCGGGGCAGGCCTACTTTGACGCCAGCCTCGGCGAGGGACTCAAGAATGATGTAGATGAAGGCGGGTCCGGAGGCGGACAAGCCGGTGACGGCGTCCATGTGCTTTTCATCGACGGTGACGGTGCGTCCGACGGTTTCGAAGATGCGCTGGGCGAGCTCCATCTGCGTGTCGGAGACGTAGCGTCCGCGGCAGAGTCCGGCGATGCCTGCGCCGAGGGCCGAGGGAGTGTTGGGCATGGCGCGGATGACGGCGATTTGCATGCCGGCAGCCTCTTCAATGGCAGCGGTCTGGACGGAGGCGGCGAAGCTGACGATGGTCTTCTGCGGGGTGAGCGCGGGACGGATCTGGGCGACGAGGCCAGGGACCTGAAGCGGCTTGACGCCGAGGAGGATGAGGTCGGCCTGCTGAACGGCGGCGAGGTTGTCTGTAGAGACATCCACGCCCCACTGGGTGGAGAGGACGACGGCGCGCTCGGCGTGGGCGACGGTGGCGTGGATGTTTTCCGGGGCGAAGAGGTTCTGCTTGAGGAATGCCTGGAGCAGAATGCCGCCCATTTTGCCGGTGCCGAGCACGGCGATGCGGAGGTTGGGAAGCTGGGCGGGAGTCTCGGGAAGATCGACGGGGATTTCGGACACTTGGGATTCCTTCGTTTGTCAGGCGCTGGGGCGCAAAGTTTCCTTTCAGGATACGCGCTCGATGCGGATTGCGCTTACTCGGATGACTTTGGCAGGCAAAAAGGTTTCTGGCGGAAGGGCCACTGGAGGCGGGAGCGGGCACGGATGAGGTAGATGAGGGTTCCGACGAGTGCCAGGGCGAGGGCTACGCCGAGTTCGCGAAAGGGATTGGGGCGGTAGGCAAGGATGAAGAGGAAGCCGGTAATGGCCAGCAGCGGAGGGAGCGGGAAAAGGGGCATGCGGAAGGGCCGGGGGAGATTGGGCTGGCTGAGACGGAGCCAGATGACGCCGACCTGCTGCAGGAGGAACTGGAGAACGATGCGGATGACGACGAGCAGGGCAATGACTTCCTTGAGGGGGAAGAAGCAGAACAGGGTTGCCACAAAGCCGAGAGCAAGGAGGGAGCGGTGGGGAAAGCCGTGGCGCGGATGCACTGCGCCGAGCGCGCGGAAGTAGTTGCCGTCATGAGCGGCGGCGTAAGGGACACGGGAGTATCCGAGGAGCAGGGAGAAGATGCTGGCGAAGGCGGACCAGAGGATGAGGGCAGCGATGGCTTGTCCGGCGAGGCGACCTCCGGCGGACTGGGCGATGTCTGCGACGAGGGCGAGGCGGACGGCGGCGGAGCCGTGCGCTGCCTGGGCTGCCTGGGCACCGTAGGCGGGGACGGCGGCGAAGTTCATGGCGACGTAAATGATGGCGACGGCGAGGATGGACAGGAGGATGGCGCGGGGGATGGTTTTTTCGGGTCGTTTGACCTCCGCGCCGAGGAAGCAGATGTTGTAGTAGCCCCAGTAGTCGTAGCAGGTAATCATGGTGGCGGTGGCAAGGGCCGGAAGCAGGCCCATGGAGGGCCAGGCAGCGGTGTGGGCCCATCCCCAGGCGCCGGGGATGCGACTGCCGGTGACGAGGCCTGAGGTGAGCACGCCGCCGACGGTGAGCATGACGCCCGCGAAGAGGATTCCGGCGAGGCGGGTGATGGAGCTGAGGTTGCGGTAGAGGAGCGCAGTGACCAGCAGGCAGGTGGCGGCCGCGGCGAGATTGGTCCCGTGCAGAAAGGGCAAAGCCGCGAACGGGACTCCGGCGAGCTGTGGGATGAGAAAGCCGAGGAAGGTGGCGAGACCGATGCAGCCGGAGGCGATGGAGAGTGGTGCGGAGAAGCTGAGTTGCCAGACGTAGAGGAATGAGATCCAGCGTCCGGCGCCTTCGGGGCCGTAGATCTGGTTGAGGAAGGCGTAGGAGCCGCCGGCTCGGGGGAAGGATGCGCCGAGTTCGGCGGAGACGAGGCCGTCGCAAGCGGCGATGGCAGCGCCAAGGAGCCAGGCCCAGACGGCGAATTGACTGCCTGCGGCAGCAAGAACGAGTGGGAGAGTGAGAAATGGGCCGACGCCAATCATGTCCATCATGTTCAGGGCGACGGCGGAGGGCAGGCCGAGTCGGCGGGAGAGTCCGTGCGAATTGTGTTGCGGCTGGGTCATGAGAAGCGCTTTGTGTTGCGCAGATTAGCCCGCGGCGATTGAGGCAGAAGGCTGCGTGGATTGTACACTGACGAGTAAGATGCGATTCCCTTCCTCAACCCGATCGACTATTGGCTGGATGGCTCATTCAGCACTGTTTGCGGCCGCTTTTGGCACGATTTGCGCACCCGCTGCCTGGGCGCAGCAGAGTGCTGTGCCGCAGGCGGCGACCTCGATTGCGCTGCCGTTGCCGGAGGACCGTGGAGCGGCTGCGCTGGAGCAGAGCCTGCGCCGGCTGAATACGTGGGGCAGCCTCATGTTTATCGTGGCGCATCCGGACGACGAAGACGGGTCGATGCTGGCGTATGAGAGCCGCGGCGAGGGGGTGCGGACGTCGCTGATGACGCTGACGCGCGGGGAAGGCGGGCAGAATGCGATGTCTGCCGATGCGGATGACGCGCTGGGACTGATGCGGACGCAGGAGCTGCTGAAGGCGGGGGAATACTACGGAGTGCGTCAATACTGGGGCACGGAGGCGGATTTCGGGTTCTCCAAGACGCAGGAGGAAGCCTTTCGGCAGTGGGGGCACGAGCGCGTGCTGTATGACGTGGTGCTGGCCATCCGTCGGGAGCGTCCGCTGGTGCTGGCGGCGACTTTTATCGGGGGAATCACGGATGGCCATGGGCAGCACCAGGTGTCGGGTGAGATTGCGCAGGAGGCTTACTTGGCGGCGGGCGACCCGAAGGTTTTTCCGGATCAGATAGCGGCGGGGCTGCGGCCGTGGACTCCCCTGAAAGTGTATGCGCGCGTTCCGTTTGCGCCGATTACGGACAAGCGGATGTTTGATTATGCGACGGGGAAATGGGCTCCGGCGCGGTTTTACAACTACGTGACGAAGGAGTGGACGGCGACGGGGCCGACGGCCGACGTGACGGTACCGAGCGGGAAGCAGGACCCGGTGCTGGGGCGGAGCTATGCGCAGATTGCCCGGGAAGGCTGGGGCGAGCAGAAGACGCAGAACGGGGGGGCTAACCCAACATTGTCGGACCACGAAAGCTCGTCATACCACCGGTATGCGTCGCGGGTAACGGAGCCGACGGGCAAGGAGACGGGGTTTTTCGATCGGATTCCGACGGGGGTGGAGGGCATTGGGACGCTGATAGCCGGGCCGGAGCCTGAGTGGCTGAAGGCCGGGCTGCAGGAGATGGCGGGAGCGGTGGCCAAGGCGCGGAGCGAGGATCGCGTGGAGCAGCCGGAGGCGATCGCTCCGACGCTGAAGCAGGGTTGCGAGGCGGCGCTGGCGCTGGTGGAGAAGATTCGCACAAGCGATTTGGCTGACGGGGACAAGGCGGCGCTGACGGCGGAGATCGAGATCAAGATTGCGCAGTTCCACACAGCGCTGGAAGAGGCCCTGGGACTGGATATGGTGGCATACACGGTGCGCGGAGGGCAGGCGTCGCAGGGTGGTCCGTTTGGGCCGGGAATGGACGAGACGCCGAGGAGCGTTTCACCGGGCGATGCGGTGAAGGTGCGTGTGCACACGGGCAACGCGATGGGGCTGGCGAAGCTCGGGCGCGTGTGGCTGAAGCCGAGCGACGGCAAGGACTGGAAGGCGGCGGAGGCGACGACGCCGGGTGCGGACGAGACGCTGGGAGCGACGGTGCCGGGGGATGAGGCGGCGACGGAGCCATATTTTTCGCGGCCCAACAATGCGCAGCCGTACTACGATTTGACGCGGCCGGAGTTGCGTGGCGACTCGTTGACGCCGTATCCGCTGGAGGCCTGGGCGGAGTTCCGGTACGAGGGGTTGAGCCTGCCGATGGGCCAGGTGGTGGAGACGATGGAGCGCGAGCCGGGCCGGGGCGGAGTGCTGGAACCGCTGGTGGTGACGCCGAAGCTTGGGGTGCGGGTGGAGCCGCAGGCGGGGATTTTGCCGCTGGACGGAAGCGCGCTGCCCGTGGCGGTGACGGTGCATGCACAGGCGGCAAGCCAGGGAACGGTGAAGCTGAAGTTGCCGGATGGATGGTCCGCGGAGCCGGCCGAGGCGGCCTTTGGCCTGAAGCAGGCGGGCGATTCGGAGCCGTTCCGGTTCCTGGTGAAGCCGGGCGCAAAGAGCGCGGGGACGCAGACCATTGCTGCGTATGCGGACGCCGACGGTGTGCGCTACGCGACAGGCTGGGAGCGGATTGGCTATGCCGGGCTGCGGCCGGTGAACCAGTACCGGAAGGCTGAGCTGAAGACGCGGGCAATTGACGCGCACTTGGCCGCGGGGTTGCGCGTGGGCTACGTGATGGGTACCGGCGACGAGGTTCCGCAGGCGCTGGAAGGGCTGGGAGTGACGCCGCACCTGCTGAGCGCAGCGGACGTTGCCTCGGGGGATTTGTCGCGTTGGAATGTGATTTTTGTGGGGATTCGGGCTTACTCCGTGCGGCCGGAGCTGGCCGCGGCCGAGGGGCGGCTGGACGATTGGGTGAAGGCGGGCGGGACGATGATTGTGCAGTATCAGAGCGCGAACTTCCCTGCCCCGCTGCCGCTGACCCTGGGCGGGAATCCGGAGAAGGTGGTGGAGGAGGATGCGCCGGTGAAGCTGTTGGCTGCAGACAACCCACTGCTGAGGAGCCCAAACACAATTACGGCGCACGACTTTGACGGGTGGGTGGAGGAGCGTGGCCACAGCTTCCTGAGCAGCTGGGATGCAGGCTACACGGCGCTGACGGAGACTGCCGACGAAGGGCAGGATGCGCAGCGTGGCGGCCTTGTGGTTGCGCATCCGGGCAACGGGACTTATGTGTACGTGGCGTATGCGCTGTACCGGCAGTTGCCAGACCTGGTGCCTGGGGCTTACCGGCTGCTGGCGAACCTGGTGAGCGCGGGACACTAGGGCCTGTTCACACTCCCTGAGTGGTGGCGACGGGAGCGGAGTTTTCCTCAGTTCAAGAAGCGACGAGTGCGCTGTAACTGGTTACTGAAGCGAGCAGCGACGCAGACATGGGGAAAACTGGCCCCGTCCCTGCGGGATGCGGCGCAAATCGGGCCATACTGCGTTCTCGCCCTCGGCGGTGGGGTCGCCACAGCTCTCGGACTCGGCCTTGCGGCCCCAGAATTGCTTGGCCCGATTCACGCTCGCAACGCCATCCACCCAGGTAATGTGAACAGGCCCTAAGTCGAAAAAGAGGACGAAGGAGTCGGCAGATAGCCCAGTTTCGAGCTTCGGAACTGGGCTTTTCCGTGTGCAAAACCGCTGCTGTTTTTAACGTAAATTCATAAAACATTTTAGCCTGCCGACGTATGCAAATCGCCAATGAAATTGCGGGTGAATGAGTCATTATGAGTGTGAATTTCACGTGAATTCGTTAAATATTCACACAACTCTGTGATGCTGAATCTCGGGATACCAAAAAGCATCCGGGCAGTACGATGTATGACTTGATTTTGCAGAAGGCAAGAACCGGGGACGAGCCGAGGCAGGAAGAGAGCCGAGACAACCCCGGAATAGAAACGGCATCTGCCCGGCAAGCCCCGGCATGGATGGATGCCATAACGACTTTCCGCAATACATGGAAATGATGAGAGGCTCAATGAAGAACCGTTTGCAAGTGATAACAGCGCTGGTACTGGCCACGGGCGTGGTCTGTTTCCAGGCACTTCCGGCGCAGGCTCAGGCGGAGAAAAAACCCGCCAAGCACGCAATGAAGGCGAAGCCCGTTCCTGCCGCTACGACGGTGCAGCTCGACCAGTTGCGCCAGGAGATGGAGACCCAGATCAACTCGCTGAAGGGTGAGTTGGCGGAGCGCGATGCGAAGCTGAAGCAGGCGCAGCAGGATGCGGCTGCGGCGCAGCAGCAGGCAGACCGCGCCACGGCTGTGGCTGTTGAGCAGCAGAAAGCGCTGACGGACAATGCGGCTGCGGTTACTGCGCTGTCGAGCACGGTCAGCGACCTGAAGGGGACGCAGGCCTCGATTGCGACCACGATCCAGGACGACCAGGCGCAGATGAAGAAGGCGATTGAGAGCCCGAGCACGCTGCACTACAAGGGCATCACGCTGACACCTGGCGGCTTCATGGCGGCGGAAACCGTGTGGCGTTCTCATGCTACGGGCGGCGATATTCCGACGGCTTTCAGCGCAATTCCGTACGAACATGCGGATGCGTATTCGCTTTCGGAGTTCTACGGTTCTGCGCGTCAGTCGCGGATTACCCTTGAAGCCAAGGGCAAGACGAGCTTTGGCACGATCCGCGGCTACGACGAAGCTGATTTTCTGGGCACCGGCGTGACCTCAAATGCGAACCAGTCGAACAGCTATGTGATGCGCCAGCGAATCATTTTTGCGGAAGCTGCGCTGAATAATGGCTGGACGTTTGCGGCCGGTCAGCTTTGGTCGCTGGCAACGGAAGGCAAGAAGGGGATCATGAGCGATCCGTCGAACACAGCGACGCCGATGGCGATCGACCCGAATTACTCGGCAGGCTTTGTGTGGGCGCGTCAGTATGGCTTCCGCGTGGTGAAGAACTTCAGCAACAAGGCTGCAATTGCAGTGTCTGCGGAGAATCCGCAGATTCTGTACACCGCGGCACTGGCGGGCAACACTCCTTATGCGGTGCTGGGCTCTGCGGGCGCCAACGGCGGGGCGTACAACGCCGCTGTAAGTAACTGCTCGAACTCGAGCTACACGGTGTACTCGGAAGCTGCCGGCTCGGTTTCATCCGCGACGAAGTACCTGAACCTGTGCAGCAACTTGGCCAACATCTCGTTCAACGAAGCTCCTGATGTGATTGCGAAGGTTGCCCTGGATCCTGGGTTCGGCCACTACGAGCTTTTCGGGATTGGCCGTTTTGCGCACGAAACGGTATACCCCGGCATCACCAACAACAGCTTTCTGTATGGCGGCGTGACCGACACCAACGGGATCAAAATTCCGACGCTGACAACGGCGGGAGCCACGACGATAGACAAGACGCTGGGCGGCATTGGCGCGAGCGCACGGTTCACGATCGCCAAGAAGCTCGACTTGGGCGGCAAGGTGCTGTACGGACACGGCGTGGGCCACTATGGCAACACGACGCTGAACGACATGAGCAACAAGCCGGACGGCACCTTTGACGCGCTGAAGAACACTTCGTTCCTGAGCACGCTGGAATTCAATGCCACGCCCCGCATGGTCATCTACGCGAACTTTGGCGGAGACCTGGTGGATCGTCACGCGTACTCGGCCAACGATGCGAGCTTCACCGGTCTGCAGCCGAACATCACCAAGGCCAGCTTTACGGCGGCGTCTGGGACGAACCCCGGCACGATCACCTTTACCACGGGAAACGCTGCGGTGGGCTATGGTTCGGCTTTGACCAGCAACGCAGGCTGCAACACGACGAGCAACCCAACCTACACGGGCACCGGGTTCTTCCCGGGCGGAGCGTGCGGCGCGGCGACGCACCTGGTGGACGAAGCAACACTGGGCTACTGGTATGACATCTACAAGGGACCTGCGGGCCGTCTGCGGCAGGGCTTGCAATACAGCTACGCGACGCGCAATGCCTGGGTTGACTCGGAAGCGGTTCCGGTCGGCGCAAAGGGCATTGAGAACATGATCTTCACCAGCTTCCGTTACTACTTGCCGTAACGGTAGGCGCAGCGGAGTCAAAATGGATCGGGCATCCCTGGCGGGATGCCCGATTTTTATTGCGCGTCTGAAGTATCTTCGGACGAGTGGGGGCTGTGGAGTTCGCGGGGAATGTGCTGGAGGAAGCGCTGCAGGACGCGTGGACCAATGTCGGAGACGGCATCGCCGGGATGTGCGCCGCTCTTCATCCAGGCAAAGAGAAAGAGGAGAGGAATCCAGCCGCGCGAGTCGCCCTCGACCTGGGTTCCGACGCTGCTGAGAGCATGGGAGAGACGAATGGGGAGAGGCAGGGCAACGGTCTGAAAGCGGGCAGGGTCGGAGCAATGCTCCCGTGGGGATACAACCATGTATTCGCGACAAACGAGCGGCCGCATTGCATGAATCGAGCAGCGTTCCTCTTCGAGGAATGGACAATCGACGTGCTGGTAGAGGTAGTCGAGGGAGAGTTGCTGGGTAGCGGGGCTGTCGACGAGCCAGTCGGCGGCAATCATGCGGTCGATCAGTCCGGCGGCGGAGAGCTTCTGGAGGGCGAGGTGGAAGCGCTGGGCGAGCAGCTGCTGGCGTGCCTCCGGCAGGGTGTGTATCCATGCGGCGAGGGCTTCGGCTTCAAAGATGGTGAGGGGAATCATTTGCCGGCAGCAGGCTGCGCAGCCGGCCCGGCAGGATACGCTGAGGCCGTTGGCTTCGACCTGTGAGATGACGCTGGAGATCAGTGAGTCGTCAAGGGAGCGGATGACAGGAAGTATCTGGGTGAGGTTGGTTGGCCCAGACGGGACCTGGGCCGACATGGCCATTTTGCCTTCGCCGACGGCCAGGGTGAACTCGACGAGAACGGACTCTTGGGGGCTGCTGGCCATAGAGTGAGAAGTATATCGGGAAGAAGAGAGATTGCCGAGCAGAAAGCATGTGCGGAGGCACGGTTGCCACTGGTGGGCGGTTGCCAATACACTCAGAGCTGGCAAGGTTGCGCCCCAAGCGCGGTTTGCCTTGGCCTGGAAGCAAGTGCGGAAGTGGCGAAATTGGCAGACGCACCAGACTTAGGATCTGGCGGGGTAACCCATAGGGGTTCAAGTCCCCTCTTCCGCACCATCATTTAAGTCACATTAAATCAACAATATACTGGCATAACTCGCTTTCCACAAGCTATCCTGTTTTGCTGCCCAAAGTGCCGGTGCTCCTCTTTGTGCTCCTTTTGTCCCCGGAGTCTTTTTCGTAGAAGGACATCATTGCTGCCACCGTATGGGCCGCATTGTCGGGCTGCAGGTGCGGGTACACCATCGTCTGCTGGGCTGTGGAATGGGCTAGGTACTCCGAGACGGCTGCAAGTGGCACACCCGCCATAACAAGTCGTGAAGCATACGAACGACGCAGACAGTGCCACGAGTAGTCCTCAATCCCTGCCGCCTCCATGCATGGGTCGAACCAGTGCCTCGTTTCTGACAACGGATTGGCTTGGCAGTCGCCAGTGCATTCAGGCGGCATCCGGCAAAATGCTGCGGTTAACAACGGTCTCGTACACAATCTAGGCCAATCCAAACAATACCTTGAAGCATTTGATCACAGGATCTCTCTGCGCCACTTAGGTCTGCTACGCCATCACAACGACTCTGCGGCCACCTTGCCCCTTTGGAAGAGTCTCGTATCTCGAATTCCAAAAGGAATCCAAGCAGGACGCACGAACTTGCCGACCATCATTCAAAAGAACGCTACCCAACGCGCCGAAGTTCCTTTCATGTACCTCGACAATCAGATTTCGCTTCCGGGTTGCCATGGGATGAAGAGGGTGAGAATGCGCTGTATGGCAGCGTCTGAGATCAAGGGATGAAGCGTTGTAGCTTACATGAGGGCGGAAATTTGGGCACGTCCCATTCCGAATTTCCGAAACCGGCTCTATGGGCCAGGAAAAGCGGACCCACATGTCGATAGAATGAAGGTAAGAGGAGACTTGGGATGAGATCCGCACCGGTTGACGGGCTTGCTGAGGAGACAGAACCGATTGTCGCTTCGGAAACGGATGTGCACTTGCTGGATGTGCACTTGCTGGATGTGCTGCTTATCCTCGTGAAGCGAAGGAACTTTATCCTTTGGTTCACCTTGGGTTGCGCATTTTTGGCAACAATTGCAGTTTTTGTGATTCCATCCAAATACACTGCTACGACCGTTGTTCTTCCCCCGTCCCAAAACTCCTCGATCAGTTCGGCACTGATGGGACAACTCGCTGGATCTTCTGCATTGGCCTCCGCTGCTGGAGCAACTCTGGGAATCAAGAGCACTGGAGATATGTATATCTCTCTATTTCGCAGCCAAACTGTTGAGGATGCCATGATCCGGCGCTTCAACCTGATGGACAGGTACCGCAAGAAGCGAATGAGCGACACGCGAACTGCTTTCGAGGATCGATCCACGGTTATCCTCGGAGCCAAAGACGGACTGATCCGCATCACCGTCACGGATCGCGATCCAAACCTGGCGGCTGACATGGCAAACGGATACGTAGAAGAGTTTCGCAAGCAATCCGCCAACCTCGCCATCACCGAGGCATCCCAGCGCCGCATCTTCTTCCAACAGCAGTTGCTGGAGGCAAATGAGGGCCTGGCCACCGCAGAAGAAGCCATGAAGCACACGGAACAATCTACCGGCGTTTTGCAAATCGACAGCCAGGCCAAAGCCCTCATCGAGTCCGCTGCAATGCTCCGTGCCCAGATCGCCGCGAAAGAAGTCCAGCTTCAGTCCATGCGCTCCTACGCCACCGACGACAATCCCCAAATGATGTTGGCACAGCAGCAGCTGATCGCCCTGAAGGACCAACTCGCCAAACTTTCCGGCTCGACCGAAAACTCCGCGTCCGACATCATTGTGCCCAAAGGAAACATTCCCCAGGCCGGCATGGAGTATATCCGCAAGCTGCGGGATGTGAAGTACTACGAGACCATCATGGAACTCATTGCCAAGCAGTTTGAAATGGCAAAGCTGGACGAAGCCCGTCAGGGCGCGATAGTTCAGGTGGCCGACGTCGCGCTTCCGCCGGATAAGAGGTCATCGCCCAAGCGCACTTTGACGGTTGCCGTGTCACTGATGATCGGCTTCGTTGTGGCATGTGGCTGGTGCATCTTTGCCGAAGGATATCAGCGCATCAAGCGCGACCCTTCCGAGCGCCGGCGCATCGAGGCACTGCGAGCTGCATTCAGCAGGTCGGTCACACAGGCATGATTTACGCAGATCAGCGACGGATAGGCGACCACGGAATCGGCCGATTTGCGCGGCATGTCCTCGCTCATCTGGACTATTGTCCTGTCACACTTGCCTCAGATCCGGATTCACCTCTGGACCCCTGGCGCCTCACACGCGCCCTCCGTGGGCTGACGAAGCGTGACCTCTTCTTTTCTCCAGGCTACAATCCGCCTCTCTCTTGTGCGGCACCTTTCATTTTTACGCTTCACGATCTGAACCACCTCGATCGTAAGGAGAATAGCAGCCCCCTCAAGCGGCTATACTATGCGACGATTGTGATGCGTGCCAGTCATCGTGCAAGCAGAATTCTCACAGTCTCGGAGTTCTCTCGCGCACGCATCATCGAGTGGTCCGGAGTGTCGCCAGAGAAGGTGGTCAACGTTGGCTGCGGAGTGGGCTCTGAATATCACCCTCAAGTCTCTCCATATGATCTTCCCTTTCCCTATCTTCTTTGCGTCAGCAACCGAAAGCTTCACAAGAATGAGTTTCGGCAAGTGGATGCCTTCGCCAAATCCGGGCTGTCGGATCAGATGAAACTCGTCTTCACTGGCGAGCCGACGGCTGAACTCGCGAATTGTATTCAACGCAACCGCGTGACCGAAAGTGTTTACTTCGCCGGAAGAGTGCCGGAGGCCCAATTGCCCTCTCTTTACCGCAGCGCCGAGGCACTTGTGTTCGCGTCTCTTTACGAGGGCTTTGGCCTTCCAGTGTTGGAGGCGATGGCCTGCGGGACTCCGGTAATCACCTCGAACACCACTGCATTGCCGGAGGTTGCCGGCGATGCGGCCGTGCTGGTTGACCCGACCTCGGTCGACCAAATCGCCGAGGCAATGGGACGGATCAACCGTGACTCTTCGCTCCGGAAGAGTCTTCGCAGCAAGGGCCTGATACAGGCAAAACGGTATTCTTGGGAATCCACCATAGCTCGTGTGCAAGGGATTTTGGAGAACGTCATCCTGTCTGAATTGGAGGAACGATGAATCGCCTTTCGCAGCCCTTTTTCTACTTCGCCATTCCTCATCTTCCCAACGGCCGTTTTTGCAGATTCCTGTTGGTTGATCCTGTAATGAGCCTGTGCTTTGCGCTGCCGTGTTCCCTGGCGTCGCTGGTTGTGACCACCGCTGCGCCGGGCAATAGAATCACTGTCTCTCGGCAGCGTGCGACCTGCGGCGTCTTCTCTCATATCTGCCTGAAAAGCGATGCGCCAGAGGCTGGAATTCATCTCTCAAAAGCCGGAGTTCTGGAAGCCCCGGTGGTAAGGTCTGCAACGGATGCAAGATACAAGAACCTTCCCAAAACCACGGTGTCCTATGTGAGATGGCACCTATTCCCGTGCCAAAGCCTTGGCAATGTGCCGGCTGCAGCAGATTGAGGGCCTCGCTCATGGGTACATCTCTGGCTTCGCCGTCATCCCAGAATCCCCGCAGCTCGGGTCTCACTCTTTGCGCCCTTGCCGGGGTACTGGCTATGGTCGCGGCGACCGGTCTATTGTGGATCTCTCCCTGGGCATTTGCGGCAATTGCCTGCATCGGCGCGTTTGTGATCGCAATAGCAAACCCTTTCTATGGCCTGCTCACGCTCTGCGCGATTCTTCCCTTTGATATATATCTCGGTTCATTGTTTGTCTCAGAACTCGTTCTAGTGTCCATCTTCCTGGGACTATGTTTCCACATGCATTGGAGCGGTCGGCGATGGCAGTCTGACAGCCTGATATTTCTATTGATTCTTTACTGGATATGTACGGCAAGCACAGTCTTCGTTGCGGTCGATAAAGGTGCTGTATTGAAGGCGGCAATGAAGCTTGCATTGATGATTGGGGCTGCGTTTTACAGTGACCAGATCACTTGGGATGAGCGGAAACTGCGGCAGTTTCTTATCTTGCTGGCTCTCGCCACCTCTCTGCCCGCGCTCTATGGCATTTTTGAATCTATGACGGGTACCTCGGAGACTGCCCTCGACAAACTTCTGCATATTGTCCCCACTGAAAGCGCACTAGGCGCCGAACAGATTCTTCGAGCCCACTCTACATTCCGCTATGTGCTTGAATTTGGAATGTATCTCGCCATACAGTTCTCAATTCTTGCACCGGTGTTCGTGCTGGGTGCTTCCAGGCGGATCAAGCCCGCTGTGCGCTGGATTCTCGGTACAGTCGCATCCATCGAATTACTGGCCCTCATCTTGAGTTTTGCGCGTAGTTCATGGTTGGGTGTCGCTGCTGGAGTTCTCTTCCTTCTCGTTGGCATGCTCCGACGCCAGAAAAAACTAGCGGTTCGGCTCCTGGTAATCCTTGCGTTCGCCGCAGTTGTCGCTGCGCCTTTCGCGATCAAGAAAGCGGAGTCCGTCAGCGACTTTAGCGGCGATCTTCTTCGTCTCAGCCTTTGGGTTCGAGGATCTGAGGTAATTGCGGCACACCCGTTACTCGGCGTTGGACCCAATAATCTCCGGTACCACATGCCCATGATCTCTCTATGGGGCGAGGACCTCCCGGTTGGGACATTGGAAAACCTCTATTTGACAGTTGCGGCTGAAACAGGGCTGCTGTCCCTTCTTATCTTGTGCGCCGTCTTCTGGGGCGCAATCCGCCGTGCCTTCCAGGCCATTCCAAAGGCACATTCATCCCTGTTGGCAACAGTAGAAAGTGGGGTTGGCGTTGCGCTCATCGCTGCCATGGCTTGCGGTTTAACGGATCCCGTACTGACCAGCACGCAAAACGGGTTATTGCTGTTCCTCCTATTGGGCGTGCAAAGATCCATACACAGAAACAACTGCGTGAGTCCAGGTACGCTTTCGTCGTCGCAAGTTCGAGAGCCCGCGTAAGATCGAATCGCCCGTTCGACCGAGATGCTCATCCCTTGCTCGGACGGCGGTCAGGCCTCTCTGGAATTGCTGGAAAATACTGCTGAAGGTACCGTCCCATTACGAATTCCTCGTTGAAGATTGAGAGGTCGGAATCTCCCCCGCCTTCCGAACTCCGCGACAGCCTTGGATCTGCCAGCAAAAGGTTCATCTTTTCGGCTAACGCAACCGAATCTCCAGCAGGGAAAATCTCTGCCCGAGGGGAAAGACGAGCCATTTCCGGAATCCCACCCGACGCGGCGCATATGAGCCTCTTTCCTGCATGAAGGCTCTCAACGCACACATAGGGGAGCGGGTCGGCCCAGAGCGATGGAATGACAACGGCATCGACCTGAGCGTAGAACGCCGATGAATCGGTGAATCCCAGCCATTCAATGCGCGTGTCTGCGTACTTTTCTGATAACTCCTTGACGTAATTTTCTAGACCCGTGCCCGCAATCTTCAGCTTCCAATTCGACCGCTGAAGTTGGGTGGATGCAGATAAAAGAGTCTCAAGCCCCTTCTGCTCCTCAATCTTTCCAATGAATCCGAAGACCACATCTGCCGAATCTCCCTCTCTGCTGCTTGCCTGTCTCAGAGGCGCAGAGCCATCGCTGTAAATATTGTGGATGACAGTTGTCGGAACTCCCTCGAAGCAACCCCGCTTCAAATGCTCGTCGAGGGTGTGCCGGCTGACGGACACTACCGAGTCCGGCAGTCGCGACATCTGCTTTCGGTTCACCGTCAAAACCCTGCAATCGAGGCACCGGTCTGTACAGTTGCGACCGTTGCGGAACAGCGACGACCTCGTGCAAAGCAGATAGTAGTCGTGAAGCGTATGGACCAGACGAATCTTTCTTCGTTTGATTTCCCGCCATGCGGCCAAAGAGAATCCGCAGATATTGTGCGTATGGACGATGTCAGGCAGTTCCATATCCAGGATCCTACCGATCCGGCGAGCCGCAACGGGGTTCCAGATCTCTCGAATGTGCCAGACAAGTCGCAACAGCGTGTTTGGTTTCTCTTTCCGCCCAAAAGGCCAGTAGACATTGTCCATTGGGAGCCGATAGACGAGCACCCCATTCCGTTTCTCGACAATCTCCTCAGACTCAGGGTGCAGGCTCACGACGACAACTTCGTTGCCCCTTCTAACCAGGGCCTCAGCCAGAAGAGCAGCTGCCTTTTCTGCGCCACCGATCACATAAGGAGGATAAAGCGTGCTGACAAGAAGAACCTTCACTTGTTGGGTCCCCCTTCTTTGGAAGGAATCTCGAGCCTTCCGAATTTCTCTCGCAACCCATCCGCGAGTCCTCGTATGGCCAGGCGGCTTTTTGCCAGGCGGTCACTCTCGAGAATAAGAACCTTTGTGATTTCTTTGAAGATGATCAATGCCTGTTTTGCGCACCAAAGCGTGTGCCGCTTCCAATACTTGCGCAGCACCCATGTACCGTTGCGCATAAGGTAGTAATGGCGTATTGCGCTGTAATTCCCAGTGGTTCCAAGATATACGCTGAAGAGCGTATGGCGTTGGCTGTTTCCCGGAGCATGAGACAATTCCGCCTCATCGCAATAATGGATCGCCCACCCACGCGCTACCGCCCGAAGACAAAACTCATAGTCAACATAGTCGATGAAGAGCTCATCGAGAAAACAGCCCTCTGACTCGAAAACAGAAAGAGGCATCAGGCTGCCAGATGTCTGGGCCACAAGAAATTGTCCGCGCCTCACTCCCTTGGGGCCATCGAATGACGCAGTATTGCGATTGTAGATCCGCGGCGCGACTAAGGCCACGTCGTTTTTCGAGGGGTGGTTTTGTAGCGAAGTGAGCAGTGCACTCACAAACCCTTCGCTGGCTTCACTGTCCTGGTCGAACAGCACCACGTACTCAAATCGCCCCTCCGCTGCAGCCCATTGGATGCCCCTGTTCAGCGCGGAACCAATGCCGAGATTGTCCCAATTCTCCAGCAGAGTGAATGAGCAGCGAACCGCCAGATCTCGGAGCTTGAGCAATTCTGAGTCATCCGACCTGTTATCTACCACGACTAGTCCACCCACTTGTGGGCGCAGGTGTAGAAGGTGTTCGGCGAAGTCTGGGTCGGGGTGGTACGTAACGATCACAGCACATACATGGTCGTTCATCACACGCCTTCCGGATCAGGCTGATTCTGATAATTACCATTCCTGCCGACGATTCGCGGCAACGCGAGGAAAAGACCGACGTTCAAGATAGCCAGAGCTCCATCGCTGGCAAGGGTTGACCAAGCAGCGCCGCGCCACCCAAACCTCTGTATCCAGAGGAGGTTCAGAGCTACATTCAAAAGTGCAGCAATCGCCTGCGCTGCCGTGCGCCAGTTCTGCTTCCCAATCCCAGTCAATGCACTTCCGCATGACTGATGGACCCCCCGGATTAAAGGTAGCCAGCAAAGGATGTTCAGGACGGCGATTGCACCGCTAAATCCGCTACCTGCAACCAAGGGCAGTAAGGGAGCGCCGATGCGGATCATCACACCGATTGCAATTCCCATCACGACAGACACACCGAGTGACTTCAAGGCCAGTCTCATCACTGGTCGAACGCCCGCGGTGCTGAGCACAAAGTGTCTTTGCACAACAGCTGAGGTAAGCGCGACGATGGGGCTTGTCCCGAAATCTACAACGCGATAAGCAAGCGTATAGAATCCGTTCTGTGCATCCATGCCGTAGTTGGCGAGCATGACCTTGTCCAGATCATTGTTGACAGCTTCGGTGGTTCCCGCGAACGAAAATCCCAGTCCTTCCCCGAATCGCTGCTTCAGCAATTGCAAATCGAAATGCACATCCCCAATCTGTCTACGAACCTGAAGAAGGATAGGTGCGGCTGCAATAAACGAGGCCACAAGCAGGCCCACAGACCATTGCGATGCGGTGGCATGACCCATGGTGAGCTTCATCACCAGGAGGATGACCAACCGTCCAAGGTTGGAGACCGTAGTCATCAAGGCGGACAACCGCGCATTGCCCAGAGCGAAAACCAGGGAGCTGCCTAATTGGGTGATCTGACTGAACAGGCAGTTGGCTAGGATAATGCTGATAACCAGGAAGGGGGTCCCAATCGAGTGGGTCCAGGCGGCATAGGAGAGTACCGCGATTGCGGCCAGTAGCGTAAAAACCGAAGTTGTCGCCAGCGCATTTCCCCAATAGCGCTTGGCCATGGTGGGATCAATAGAAACGTAGCGCAGCAGTAACATGGCCGCACCGAGTGCGCTGTAAGGCGTAATCGTGTTGACCAGCGCATAGGCGCCTGCGAAAATGCCGTATTCGCGAACTTCGAGGAGCCGGGCCAGCAGGGTGAAATACGCCGCCTGAAAGAAGAAGTTAAAGACTCGCCCGACCAGCATCCAGGTTGCGTTGTGCGAAAGACCTTTATGCGCTTCGCCTTCGTCTCCCGAAACCTGTCTTGATGCCCCGTTCGTTCCTCTGTCCTGCCTAATCTTACCCAATGCCGGGTCCGCCTCGCCGTGCATCCTGAAGCGTGCTCGAAAGCACGCAATCCGAGCTGTAATTGTTTGAATACGCACAAATGCAGCTCTCACAAACTATTGTAGCTTCTTAGGGAGCACTACGGCGCTTGCTATGATGAGGCAAGGAGAACTTGGCGGTCAATGGAAATGCCAACTTCAAGACAAGCGCACCTATCAAAGCTTCGTATAGCCATTGTGCACTACTGGTTTGTCGGGCGTGCCGGTGGCGAGAAGGTTGTCGAAGCTATGGCGGAATTATTTCCCCAGGCTGACCTATTTTCGCTGGTGGCAGACCGGGAGTCGCTCGCGCCGGTTCTGCGCGAAAGAAGATTGGTGACATCCTTCCTTCAGTGGATTCCGGGGGCGAGGAGGTTTCATCGTCACTTTCTCTTTCTGCAGCCAATCGCCCTGGAGCAGTTCGACCTCAGTGAGTATGACCTTGTAATCAGCTCCGAATCGGGGCCAGCCAAGGGAGTAATCACTTCCTCGAAGACCTGCCACATTTGCTATTGCCATTCCCCTATGCGCTACATTTGGGATATGTACCCCCAGTACCGGCGGAACATGAACCCTCTGGTTCGCGCGGTCTTCTCACTGGCGGCACACTACATACGCCTTTGGGACTTTGCCTCAGCGGGTCGCGTTGATTACTTCTTGGCGAACTCGGAGTTCGTTGCTTCACGAATCCGCAAGTTCTACGGGAAAAAAAGCAGAGTCATTTATCCCCCAGTGGAAACAACCGCAACAAGCAGTATCAGAGCGCCGGGTGATTATTACCTTGCTGTTGGGCGCTTTGTTGACTACAAACGTTTCGATCTCGCTGTCCAGGCATGCACAGAACTGGGCAGGAAACTGATAGTCATTGGCACTGGTCCCCAGTACAAGGACCTCCGGCGAATGGCCGGACCAACAGTTGAGTTTCTCGGGAATGTGAATGATCTTGAACTGCGCGACAACCTCGCGGGCTGCCGGGCACTTCTCTTTCCAGGCGAAGAGGACTTCGGAATTGTTCCGGTTGAAGCGCAGTGTTTCGGCCGTCCTGTGATCGCCTATGCCTCCGGTGGTGCTTTGGAAACGGTACGTGGCAGTCTGCCGGGAGAAGTCCCCGTCGATCGTCCAACTGGAGTGTTCTTTGCCAAACAGTCGGTTGCGTGCCTCAAGGACGCGATCCTTTCCTTCGAATCGAAGGAACATGATTTCTGTCCGGAAACCATTCGCGAACATTCCTTGCAGTTTGACACTGCCATATTCAAGGAGAAAATCGCCGATTTCGTCTGTTTTGCGCTCAACGATTTCAAGAAGCAACGTTCCGAGTAATGCGGAAGCATCAGCCACACATTGGCACCTGTTGTTCGCTCAGGACAGCTCGAAAGCTCAGCCCTTCATTTCGACCTCAATTGTTGCTTCGGAAATATCCGCACCTCAAGGCTCGTACTGAAGTTGGACTGCGGACCTGTCGCCAGCAAAGGAAACTTCCAGCGCTCGAACTGTCCCATCGCCGAGACCTCGATTTGGGGCCGGACCATCCATGTAACGTTGCCTGCGATATCGCTCAGGTTGCCACCTTCCAGGAAGGTACTAGCGGAGGTCATCTTGCGATAGCTTACCGTGGCCTTGTTCCGTCCCGTGAACCAGTAACTGCTGGATATCTTCCCCCCATCCCCTTGCCTTCCAATCCAACTGCCTAATATCTGGCCATCATTGGTGTACCCCTGCGGATAATGCGAGTTCGCGTAGAAGTACGCAGCGTCCTTTTCGCCAGGGAGGTTTGTATACACTCCCTCCATGCGAAGATCCATCTGTTTCAGTCCCGGCATTGTCGGTATGTAGATTCCAGGGTCCATCGCATAAAACGCAAGAAATCGTCCGGCGATAGGGTTGTCATACGCATAAAGCTCGTTGTAAACGACGACACTCCTGAATCCAGGAAGATGGTAGGCGGCGTTGAACTCGGTTGTCCGTTTGCCGGGGTCAACGGCTTGCGCGTTGCCAACCGTCGAAAAAGTGTGCAGGAACGTCTTCAGGTTCAGTGGTCGCCCGTAGCCGGCAAATATCGTGGTATGAGCAAACCCAAGTTCAAAGTTCACGGTGGGCTTCACCGAAAAGGCAACGCCCCACATGTAGGGAGGCGGGGTCAGCGCCCTATCGGCCTTGCCGTAGAGGTTGAAATTGGTGCCGAGGCCTACATAATGCACCCCACCCTCACGGGAGAAGAAGGAATCAAAATGTACCGGCCCCACAAAACCGAGCCAGCCGGGCACCTTGATTGGCTTCCCTCTGGCAATCCTCAGCATCGGCATTGCTTCCGCGTTGTTCGACAAAATCAATGAGGTTGATCGGTCGGGCCCCCACCAAAGCGCTTGTTGCCCAAAGCTGATCTGCCAATTAGCAACATTGACGGATACATAGGCTTCGATCGGGCGCAGCCTGTCCGTTGTGCCGGAGCGCAGGTTCCAACCAAACGGGATCACACCCGTCACATATGAGCTGTCTGAGGCCGAGATGGCTTGTTGCGCGGATGCATTGTAGGTGGGCGACGCGGATGCATATTGATGCTCACCCCGCAAATAGAACGCAAATGGTCCCGCTTCGGCGCGAACGGAGAAACCGCTGTACTCATTGGCTCCTTTTCCGTATGGCCGCCCGAAATCATCAGCGATGGTCTGGCCGAAATGAAACGAGTCGCGCAAGGCCGTGCCGGAAACTCCCATGAAGCGGCTATACACACTTTCTACCGAGGCTCTGGAGTTTGCCGCCCCGCGCGCGACGCTCGACTCGTGCACGAACTCGCCGTCGAGTGCAACAAGCATTGCTTGCGCAGTCTCATCGTCCACATCCACATTGTCGTGGGCCTCAGCCAATAGCCGGCCGCATTCAAGCCTCGTCCAGGGACGCATCGTCGCGGTGCTTGTCGGGACATATCCGAGCGCCGCCAGGCGGTCGAAAGCCTCATATATCCAGCTATCGAGCGCAACATAACTGGACGACTTGTAACTTGTACCAGAGGTACTCTCGTCGTCTGCCCCAGTTTCGTCTGCGACGAGCTCTCCTGCAGCGGCGTAGATCGTTTGAGAGCTGGGAACCGGTCCGTCCAAGGAGCGGTCGAAAGCTAGGCTGGTCAAAAAGCGATCACCGTCTTGCATCCGCGCCAGGGGCCTTCCAACATCGAGCCCACTCTTCAAGATGAGAAGCGAAAATATGTCTGAACTCCGGTCCCATCCGTGCATGTAGTCCTGCGGTCGGAAACCTCCCGGATCATCCTGCGAATTCTTCGGCGATGACCAATTCCTGCCCATCCATCTGCCATCCACGTGGGCATGAATAGCAGATGGATGAGCAGCAATCGCCGCGGTTGGCACGGATTGTGCCTGCCCCACCAAGGTGAATCCGGCAAGCACTAGAACTGCCTTGGTCTTCTGCACACTGCCCCCTGCAAGATGAACCGAGATGAAAAAAGCAAAACCTGCTGAGGCTTCTTCGAAGTCTGCTCGTCTCTCTAAAAAGTCTTGATCGCCGCAGCACCAAGGGCAAGCTGAGCAAACATCTGAGACCATTCCAGGAATCCGCGCATGGCGGTAGGACGCAAGGTCTTTTCTGGGACAACAAGCGTGTCCCCGGGATTCAAACGAATGTCCTCAAATGATTTCCCCCAAGCTCCGTAATGCTTGATCGACGATCGCCCGACCACCGACCCATCGGCGCGAATCACGAAGGAGTGGTGTGCATCGGCGTCGCGATCCGATCCACCGGCCAGCCGCAGGTAGCGGGACACAGGTAACCCTGGGGAATAGAGGAATGAGTTCTGGTCGTACACTGCCCCCACAACGGACACAGTCGCAGGCTCAGTAGGAACCACAAAGTGATCGCCGTTTTCCAGGTTCATCGGAGGGATGTCATTGATCTTCGAACTGCTTGGCCGAAACTGCAGAACGATCCGTCCGGTAGCTCGAATCTGCTGCAGCCGCGCCGACAACTCCTGCGCAGCAATGCGTGAGGCCGCTACATCGGAGGCGCCGCCCGACGTATTGCCCACAATCGCCAGTGCCTGCGTGCCACGGTCTGCCTGGATCGCGATCACCCGCGCGTATTCGTCGATGCGCTGTTGCTGCAGAATTCGCGTGGATTCCCGTGTGAAGTCCGCGCCGTAGAGAAATGCCTTGCTCGTCAGTCCCCCGGCGCGAACCACAAGATCGCGCAAGGACTCGCCAGGCCGTACGCTGTACACGCCGGAATGGGCGAACTCGCCCTCCAGCGTCACATACTTGGTCTGTTGATCCATCGGCACCCGGATGTCGCGTTGCGAGAAGATTGTGATCGAGTCGCCTGGCTGCAGCGGAAGATCCTGACTTGCGTCATGATTCAGGACCAATTTGCCCAGGTCGAATGGAATCAGCGAAGTCTTCAACGCCTCTCGATCAAGACGTTCGATCACCGCGTAATCCCAGTCAATGTCAGGTGCAGTCATGCGCACAGTGTTCGTTTGCTGCTGCCCATTTTGATCATTCGATGTTTCGCTCTGCCGGATGCCGGAGCCAATCGAACCAATGCTTTGCGTCTTCATGGCATCGCTTCTTGGGTCGTTGCTCGCTTGGCTTTTGGAATCATTGCTCAGTTGGCGCTCGGAATCGTTGCCGGCCTCACGCACGCTCGCCCGGATCGCGGCCGTCAGGGTGTCTTGAGTCACAGCCGTGGTGAACCCCTTGGCATTCGACTCAGGCGTCCTCGCATCCAGACCGATCGTCGAGATTACTGGCTCAAACTCCGGGGTCGGCAAACCAAGATGGCTGCGCTTCCACCAGTAGTCCCGGCTCACCAGGGAATCCCGGTCTGGTATCAGGTCGCTCAGATGCATCCCTTCCCGCCAGCTGAAGCGCCCGGGATTCGCCACATTTCCCCGCAGTGTCACCGTCTTCTGGTATGCGGGAACGATGGGGTAAATCCGAACAATGTCGCCATCGACAACTGCTGTCGCCAAACTGCTGGCTTCGAAGGGGAGTTCCATCGCTTCCCGAAGTTGCCCCGGGCCGACACGATCCACCGAAATGCGCGCCGTCGAAGACATCGCCGTCGTCTTCCCTGCTGCTTCCACGAGATCGCCGATTGTCTCACCGCTCCGCAATTCATAAATGGCAGGGACGCGTATGCTGCCCGTGATCGCCGCCTGGCGGCCTGATGCTGGAATGAACAGCACGTCTTCCGGCTGCAGTCGAACGTCTTTCGACTTGTCTCCCCGCATGAGCAATTCGTAAAGATCGAAATCGGCGACGGTCTTTCCGTCCCGGTTCAACAAAATGTGGCGAAGCGAACCCTGCGGGGATGGGCCGCCGCTCGCGAACAAAGCATCGACCAGGGAACTGAGTGAACTCACCGTATAAACGCCCGGTCGACGTGCCTGTCCAGTCACGTATATCTGCATCGAGCGAATCCGCCCCACGTCGGCGGAAAGATCGAAGTTGCGATAGATCCGGCCTACGGCTTCGCGAAGGTGTCGGTCAAGGTCGGAGAAGTGCAGCCCGGCCACATGTACCGCTCCAACTTGAGGAAGATAGATGTCGCCGGACCTGTCCACTCGCAAGTTGCCGCTGTAGGAAATCGGCCCCCAGATGCGTACGCGCAACTCGTCGTCCGGTCCAATGGCATAATCCGCAGTAACTGGGGCCTGGTCGCTGGGCGAAAACGTAGACGGAACATTGCGGAAAAGATTTACCCCATAGATCGGAAGCATTTGCCCATCTGTCGCCGCCACAAACTTCTGGAACTCAGTCGGTGAATCCGACGGAAACACACGCTCCGAAGCGAGCGCCGAGTTGCTTCCACGAAGAGGCGAATTCTCCCATGGTGCCGAGACTGCCGCTCCGGAGGTCTTCATCTGCTGAGCATCGTTGCTATTGCCCTGAGGCAAATCCAATGCGTTGCGAGAGGCCGAAGAATCGCGCTGCTCGCATCCCGATCCCGACTGATCTCCCGCACAGGTCGCAGAAACGCCCTGCTGGCTTCCTGCCTGTGCATCTCCGGTCGCTGTTTGCGAATGTAGCAGCGGGGCGGCCGCCAGAAGGAAAAACACACAGGGGAAATGCAGTTGATTCTTCATACGTGAACTCTACCTCTGAGGATACCACCCTCCTTTCGCATACAGACCCCACCGACTGAGGGATACAGCTGCATCGGAATCGATCCTGGCAAGGCTCTTCAAACGGAGAGCCTCGACCGCAACTGCCAGGCGCATTCAGACAATCCAAGCAGTTTGCGAGTGCAAAGAGAACGGGTACCTCACGGCGAATACCATGCGTACCCTCTGCCCCTCTGCTTGCCGTCTCAATACGCGCCAACCCGGCGCAGTACTGTCGGAATCGTGCGCACTAGAATCTTCAGGTCGGCCATCAGGCTCCACGATTGAACATAAGACGCATCGAGCTTGGCTCGCTCCTCATATCCCACCAGGCTTCGCCCGGAAACCTGCCATAGACCAGATAGGCCTGGCACCACTTCCAGGTAGTACGGAAGCCATTTGCCATACAACACAGTCTCGGACTCGACAATAGGGCGCGGGCCGATCAGCGACATATCCCCCCGCAGGATGTTGTAAATCTGTGGAAGCTCATCCAGGCTCCAGCGCCGCAGGAAACCACCCACCACTGTAATCCGTGGGTCGGAATCCTTCTTGCGCATTCGCCACGCCAACACCTTCTCGACTGGACGATTTTGCACTACGCCTGCGCGCCGAACCGAACGGGGGCGCATCGAGCGAAATTTCCAAATCCTGAATGGTCGACCAAAGCGCCCAATCCGCTCTTCATAATAAAAAATCGAGCCCTTTGAGGTAAGAAAAATTGCGCACGCAATGAGTATTGCTGGAACCGCAATTATAACCAGCATCACCACCGCAAGTGAAAAATCGAACGCACGCTTCAAATATTGGTAGCGCCAGGAAATGACAGGCGACGCCTCGATTCGCGTTGAACTTCCGAGCCAGAGTCCGTCAAGGATGGCTAAATCCGCATCCTGTTCCATGAAGTAATCTTCATCCACGCGTTCCGCTTGATACACCGGCAAAGAACCCTCCCTGCTTAATGCATGACATATTGTTCAAGAAGTAGAAGTGATTGTTCGAGCTGAATAGCTCGTTTGTGCGAAGATTGATCTCTGCGGCAAGGCAACAAGAAGTGCTTCAATTGGATGGGCAACGGCCTTCACCTCTCTGTCGAAGTTCCACCTATATTCCTGGAGAAACTATTTCAGCATGTATCCGTGAAGCTTCAGGATCGTCGCCGGCCATTCCTGCAAGCCTATGTATCTGTTGGAAATGGCACCTGAAATAGATTCCCGAGATGACGACTTTCTGCGCATCTCCGAGACAGTAGGACGGTACTTCCCCGCAAAAGTTAGCCCGATAGTTATCAAATTCTTGTTGAAATCAACGTGGTGTGTCTGCAATTGGAAGACGCCAGATTAATCAAACGCTTAATTAAACATACTTGATTCAGTATCCTTAAAAGCGCTCACATCTCCAATAATGGTATGGTTTCATAGCTTTGACCGGAATGCAACAGGTACTCAGGTTGCAGGACAATGAGTTCTTTGTGCCAGATAGCATCTTCACACGGCGCGCAGAAACGTATTCACAAGCGGCAACTCGTCCGCAGAACGCACGGTTGTCGAAATCACGCTATGCCCCAGAATGTTCTGCACCTGGGCCAAATGCACGCCAGCCTCGAGCAGATCCGATGCGCAGGTTTGCCGAAACGGATGCAAGCTGTGGATCGGCACCTGGGCGCAACGGGGGATGGTGTCAATGCCGTTGCTGATAGCGCCGCCTGACAGACACCTGTCACCGCGGTTCACAAACATGGCGCTCTCCACGCCGCCCAGCATGCTCCAGATGGTTGTGGCGCAGCGGAAGATAGGTCTCCATCCAGCGCAGCGGGTTGATCTTCCACAGACCCTGCCGGACCTGGTAATCCCCAAATCCCCGCATGGTGCTCAGCGTCCCGTATACCGTCGACTTGGAGCGAAAACTGGAGCAGTTGGCGATTTAACTTGTGATCAGATCGGCATCAATCTGTTCGATCCTTACTCGCGGACGCCGCCGCCTCAGCCACCCTCCCTACCGGATCAGACGTCCTTGGGCGGCAGCCACGGTCCCCTCGCCGATCCCTCTAGCTCGGTACTCCTCAACAGATGAATCCAGGAACCCGTCCCATCTCCTCATCGCTACTCTCCTGAACGTTGCTCGGAACCAACTCGCGCGCTTCATGATAAACGTTATGGAACGAAACGATATGACCCCCAATAGGATGCGCTTGGGGGTCGCGATAGGCCCTGAACTGAACGAAATTCGGCTTTCGCGGAACACTGACCACATTCAAGCCGTAATCTTTGCCATCCGGATTAAGAATCGTCCGGCTTGAGCGTCATCTCTATGAACAACCAAGAGGTCGAGCCATTGGCCACCGCAGCGCAAAGCGCTTCGTTCCGTGAAACCCGTGAGGATTTAGCGCAGCTGTTCGCGTTGCATCATCGGCGCATTCTTGGCGCGGCCTGCCGCATAACCGGCAGCATGGCCGACGCGGAGGATGTCGCGCAGACAGTGTTTCTGCGCCTCGCAGGAGGAAATGGCCCGGCGATTGAAAATGCAGGAAGCTACCTTTACCGCGCTGCGATCAATGGCGCTCTGGATTTGCTTCGACGACGAAAGGCCGCCGCCTCCGAATCGCTGGAGGCAGCGGCAAGTCAGGTGCCCGCTGGCCGGGGCAGTTCCCCTGAGTCTGCGGCATCCAGCAGAGAGCTGGGGTCACAGCTGCGGATGGCGATGAGCGACTTGTCTCCCCGGGCAGCCGAGATGTTTGCTCTGCGGTACCTCGAAGACAAGGATAATCCGGAGATCGCAGCTCTGTTGCGCACGTCGCAAGCTGTCGTTGCGGTCACTCTCCATCATGCGCGGTCAAGGTTGAAGAAGCGCTTGCGAGAATTGGAAAAGAGAAACCCATGAGACGAGATGATGATTTGCTTTTGAACGATGCTGTAAAGTCGATGAAAGCCGACGGTCCCGATTCTGCCGAAGTGACGGCATCGGGCCGGCTGGTGGCCCAACGCCTCCATATCGACTTCCTTGGGGAGCCTGACGCTGCCACCGTGAATTGGTCCACGCCAGCGATGGAACGTGGCTTCCGATGGCAGCCGAGACGATTGGGTTTTGCACTCGCGCCTGTCTTGGCTCTGGTGGTCTGCACAGTCTTCCTCTACAGAATCTACTGGGAGGTTCCGCCTGGGGTCCGCGCTGAGGTGCAATCCATCGATGGCACTGCCTATCGTATCTCCGACCAAGGGGATCATCCTTTGACCGCTGGAGACAAACTGGCCGAGGGCGAACTTCTGCGAACGAGCGGGGGTGCGCATGCCGTTCTGCGGCTAGCGGATGGATCAACGGTGGAAATCAAGGAGAGGAGCGTCCTTGGCGTGGGCGCCAGGGGACGCGATATGACCGTCTCTCTGGACTATGGCGCGGTGATCGTGCAGGCCGCCAAGCGCGACAGCGGTCATTTGTATGTGAACACCAAGGATTGCCGCGTCGCGGTTACCGGTACTGTTTTCAGTGTCATTTCCGGGATCAAGGGCTCGCGAGTGGCTGTACTGCAAGGCTCAGTCCATGTCCTTCATGCTGGCGTGGATTCCGTCATACAAGCCGGTGACCAGTTGGCTACCAGCGACAGACTTGTCCCTGCCACAGTTGAAGGCGAGATATCCTGGAGTCATGACCGGGGAAAGTATGCGAATTTACTCGCCCAGTTCTCACTGCTGCAACACCGCATCGAGCGGATTCCATTCCCGCAGGCCAGGTTTACCAGCGATCTGCTGCAAAGGGTTCCGGCGGATACATTGCTCTACTTCAGCATTCCCAATCTTGGGGATTTCCTGAGTGAGGCCAACACCATCTTCTCGGACCAACTGAAAGAGAGCCCCGCCTTGCAGCAATGGTGGGCGGGCAAGCACGACAAGAACTCCGCCCAGTTGGATTCAATGGTTGGAAAAATCCACGAGATGAGCCAGTATCTCGGCGATGAAATTGTTGTTATCGGCGTAAAGCGAGCAAGTGACCCGGGATTCGCGGTGATTGCCGACGTAAGACGCACCGGCCTCGATGAATTCCTGAAGATGCAGGTTCCTTCTGCGGAAGCCGGGCTCACTGTCTTTGACGAACGATCTCTGGATGCTGCACACATCGACTCCGGCAAAATGCCGGGCGGTTATGCAGTCATCCGAGAGCATGAGGCTGTCTTTTCAAACGACCTCGTACTGCTGAAGCAGGTAAGCGCACAACTGAATGCAGGCACGAGCGGCTTTGCGGCCGGAGATTTTGGACAACAGATTTCAGCCGCTTATCAACGCGGTGCGGGCATCATTCTGGCAGCAGATGTGCACCAGATGATGGCAGCCAAAGCCGATTTCCATCCTCCTCTGTTGCATGGCAACAAAGCGATGGAAAGCAGCGGAATAGAGGAAATTCGGTACCTGATCGCAGAGCACAGGGAGATCGACGGGCAGGTGGCGAACCACCTGAACCTGCAGTTTACTGGAGCCCGGCAACGCGTTGCATCGTGGTTGGCTGCGCCGGCCCCGATGGGCTCTCTCGACTACATTGGGCCCCACGCTGCGGTTGTTGTGGCAGTGCTTACAAAGGATCCGAAAGACATTGCCGACGACATTCTGAGCATGACGGATTCAGGAAAGTCCGATCGCGAATTGAGCGACGCTGAAGATAAACTGCAAATCAATTTTAGAGACGATTTGGCGTCCACGCTGGGCGGTGAATTCCTCCTCTCGCTGGATGGGCCGGTGCTGCCGACTCCTTCCTGGAAGGCGCTCATTGAGGTGCACGACTCGGTGCGGCTGGAAAAGACACTCGAGCGACTGACCCAGTCGACTCGCAACATGTCAGAAGCCAAGGCTGCTCACCAGATAGCAATCGAATCCAGCATGGTTGGTGGGCAGACGTTCTATGCGCTCCATGACCTGGCATCGGGCAACTACGTTGCGCACTATACCTATTCCGGTGGCTACATGATTCTGGCTCCCAGCCGTGCCCTGGTCATGGAGGCTCTGCGGACACATGCGACCGGAGATTCGCTGGCCCAGTCAACTGCGTTCAAAGCGCTCCTTCCCAAAGACGAGAATGACAACTACTCAGCTCTCGCATACCAGAACCTGAGCCCTGTGCTTACTCCGCTGCTTTCGCAATTCAGCGGAGAGTCGGCGGAGGCGATTCGTCACCTGGCCCAGGATGCCAGGCCAACTGCGATCTGCGCCTGGGGAAAGGAAAACCGCATTGAGGTGGCAAGCGACAGCCATCTGTTTGGGTTCGACCTCTTGACCCTCGGAGCATTGATCAATTCAGGGAACAAGCACACCACCGCCAACGTAAATGAGTGACATGGGCATCATCGATCTCAACGGACTGCAAGTCCAAATCGGAAATCGCATCATTCTCGATGGACTCACGGGAAGTATGCATGGACAGGCCATTGGCCTGCTTGGCCCCAATGGCGCCGGGAAATCGACACTCATCCATACGCTGCTGGGATTTCAGGCGCCTTCGCAGGGGACCGCAAGTGTCTTCGGGCTGGATACGCAGCGCGACAAAGCGCAAATTCGCAGCCAAATTGGATACATGCCTGAGAATGATTCCTTCATCGGGAACATGAGTGGCGTGCGATTTGTTCGCTACATGGCAGAACTGGCTGGCTTGCCTGCCAGGGAAGCGCTAGAGCGCGCCCACGAAGCACTTTTTTATGTCGGGCTTGGCGAAGTTCGATATCGAAAGGTGAGCACCTACTCGCTGGGAATGAAGCAGTTGATCAAGCTGGCCCAAGCTCTCGCGCATGGACCAAAATTGCTGATTCTGGATGAACCGACCAACGGCCTCGATCCAATCGCACGTCAGCGGATGGTGCAATTCATCAAGGAAATTCGTGCGGAAGGGAGCGTTCGGATCATGATCTCTTCCCATCTGCTTCGCGATGTAGATGAGACCTGCGATGAGGTCCTGATCCTGAAAGAGGGGCGAATTGCCGCCCTCTGCAACCTTGAAGAGGAGCGTCGCTCAAATCGCAGTTTCATGGAGCTTGAGACGGTGGGCGCCACGGAGAAATTCGCAGGCAGCATCAGGGGACTGGGCTGCGAGTGTGTGTGCTTACCTGGAGGGCGGATCAAGCTGGTGATCCCAGACCACATTGAAATCCGCGATCTCTACGTCATTGCGAGCCAACAGCGAGTCCAGATACGCCGTATGAACCGCAGGCGCGACTCTCTGGAAGATATCTTCCTGAGAGCGATGGACAAGGAACGGGGACGGTAGCCGAATGCCAGTCTATAAACACATCTATCGCGCCTATTCAGGGAGAGTGACTTCAGCGCCGACGCGTGTTCTCGTACTGGCACGCTATGGATTCGAAGAAGCCTGGTCGTCAAAGATCACCATTGCCCTTTTCGCAATCTGCCTGTTCGTGCCCATCGTCTTTCTCATCGGCATATACCTCGCAAACAATCCCCTTGCCAGGGCAATGATGGGCGGCGATGGTCCGCGAAATGTAGCCATCGACCACGAATACTTTCTCATCATGATGCAGGTTCATTGCTGGATTGCTCTGCCCCTGGCGTCGTGGGTGGCTCCACGGCTGATCAGCTTTGACATGTCTGACAACGCGCTTCCAATTCTGCTGAGCCATCCTGTTTCCCGCTTCGGATATGTGCTTGGAAAATTCCTTGCCCTGTCCGCCTCACTGTCGGTGGTTACATGGGTTCCCTGCCTGTTCCTGTTTGCGTATGAGGGCTATGCATCTCCCGTGCCATGGGCTGCCCAGAACCTTCAGATTGCAGGCGGCATGTTCGCCGGTTCGCTCCTCTGGGTTGCGCTGCTCTCTCTGCTCGCACTGGCGATGTCTTCATGGGTAAAGTGGCGCGTCGTGGCTACTGGAGCCATCTTTGCCGCTATCCTGGTGCCGGCAGGGATGGGGGCTATCGTGTCCGCCGTCCTGCGCACGCGGTGGGGATTGCTGCTGAACCTCCCGGTGATAATGCAGAATTTGTGGCAGCGCATGCTAGGAGCTCCCGACAACGTCAATCCGCAGTTGTCACTGCCGACGTTCCCTATCCTGGCCATGCTCGCACTCGTGCTTTTTGTCTGTGCTGCAATGCTGAATGCACGCATCCGCGCGCGTGAGGTGGTCCGCGGATGAATGACCAGATTATCTTCGAGGATGTTTCAAAGTTCTACGGTGAAGTTCTCGGCGTCAACCGTATCTCGCTCACCATTCCTCCGGGCATCACCACGCTGGTAGGCCCCAACGGATCGGGAAAGACCACGCTGATGAATCTGATGACGGGCCTCGTGCAGCCATCCAGCGGGAGCATCTCGGTAATGGGACATTCGCCAACCAACTCGCCTGAACTGTTTCGCATCCTTGGTTATTGCACCCAGTTCGACTTCTTCCCGCGTGGAATCACTGGTTGGCAGTTCATCTTTGACGGCCTCATGCTGCATGGCTTCCGCGAAGCAGACGCCATGCGGCTCACCCTCGAATCTCTTCACCGCGTGCAACTCGAGGATGCCGCTGGACGAGAGATCGCGGGATACAGCAAGGGCATGCGCCAGAAAGTGAGACTGGCACAGGCGATTGCACACCACCCCACCGTACTCGTTCTGGACGAACCTCTGAACGGGCTGGACCCCATGGCCCGCGCAGAATCCATCAACCTCTTTCAGCAGCTTGGCCGGCAGGGAATGCATCTGCTCATATCAAGCCACATCCTGGACGAAGTGGACCGCATCTCTGATCGGGTGGTGTTGATCACCGGAGGATACCTGGTTGCCGAAGGCAGCATTCGCCAGGTTCGGCAGGAAGTGAGAGAGAAGCCGATGCAGGTGCTCGTTCGCTGCGACCGGCCTGCACTGCTGGCATCCCAGGTGTTTTCACTCAACCACTGCGTTGAGGCCCGATTGCATGCCGATGGACGCGGCGTCTTCCTGCGCACCCGCGATATTGACCAGTTTTACTCTGTGCTCAACGAAATCGCTGCCGAAGGCCTGGTGAAGATTGAAACCGTGGCTCCGGCTGACGATGACGCCGCGGCCATCTACCAATACCTGATCGGCTCAGATGGGAGTGCATCGTAATGGCGGATACACTGCGAAACCTGGTTCAACTTCTGGTGCGCCAGCCATGGGGTCTCTGGTGGATTCAGGGGCGGCGTTTGATTCAAATCGAAGTAAGGCGAAATCTCTTCTCGTGGAAAGCGACATGGATCTACTTCCTCGCGTTCGCTCCCACGCTCATCCTCTTCATCCACTTCGTCTTCGATCGTCATGAGGCGTTCGCGATCAGCGACGATACAGACATCCTGGCCGGGATCTTTCAGCTTTACTACCTGCGGCTTGGAGTTTTCTTCGGTTGCCTGGGTATTTTCTCACGCCTGATTCGCGGCGAGATGATTGAGCGCACACTGCACTTCTACCTGCTCGTACCCGTTCGCCGGGAAGTGCTGCTGCTCTCGAAATTCATCGCCGGTTCCATCAGCGCGGTGCTTCTGTTCGGCACCGCAGTCCTGGCTGATTTCACGTTGATTTACGCCGGCTTTGGCGCAGCCGGAAGAGATTATGCATTGCACGGTCCGGGCCTGGGACAGATTCAGGCTTATCTCGCCATCACGGCTCTCGGCTGCCTTGGGTATGGAGCGGTTTTTCTGCTGCTGAGCATGATGTTCCGCAATCCAACTCCGGCAGCAATGCTTGTCCTGGGCTGGGAAGCGATCAATCCTGTGATGCCGTCACTGCTGCAGAAAATCAGCGTTGCTTCGTATCTCCGCCACCTGATGCCGGTAGCCGTTTCAGCACATGGCATCTTCGCACTCCTCACCGTACAGACGGAGCCAGTATCCGGATGGGCAGCAACACTGGGGCTGCTATGTCTGATCACCGTGGTGCTCTTCTACTGCTGCTATCGCATGCGCACTCTTGAGATCCGCTATACAACCGAGTAGCCCAAACACTTGCGCCCTGGAAGAGCCACGGCCTCCGGTTCGCGACCGTCGCTGCCAGCGTCTCGCAATCACTGCGGCTGACTCGCAGCTTTCAGTTCCTGCGGACAGGCTGCTTCCCGTGAGCCCACTCCAGGGTCGCCAGGGTCCGATACACCTGCGCGTATCCAATTGGCACAGCTTGCCGAATCTTCCCCGCGCCTGCAAACTCTCCCGCGTTCCTCCACATTGCACAGCAATTTTGCCGATATGCCTTTAAAATAGAGCCGTGGAACCTTTACCTGGACATTGGTCTCTCATCTCCCGCCTCTTCAATTGGCTCGCTGATTTATATTCCCGCATCTTCGCTATATTCATGCGTCGGCTGCCGAACGAACGGCAAAGGCTCTTCGCGGTCACCATCCTTGCCGGCGGACTTTGCGGACTCGCCGCCGTCGCATTCCACATCAGCATCAATTGGGCTGAGTCCCTCATGATCGACCGCGCCAACGCCGCCTCAGGCAACAGTTGGATCTACTGGACCATCCTCACTCCTGGCATTGGCGGACTCATCGCCGGCCTCGGCCTTACCTATCTCGCCCCCGCCGCCGCTGGCAGCGGCATCCCCCAGGTCAAAGTCGCGTTCACCTTCCGCCATGGCCTCATCACCTTCCGAGAAACCCTCGGCAAATTTTTCCTCTGCGCCTTCCAGATCGGCTCCGGAGCCTCTCTCGGACTTGAAGGACCGACCGTCCAAATCTGTGCCGGCGTCAGCAGCTTCCTCGCCCGCGCCGCACGGCTCGGCCCCGCAAACCGCCGCCGCATGACCTCCGTCGGCATGGCCGCAGGCATCGCGGCCGCCTTCAATGCTCCCATCGCCGCCATCACCTTCACTCTTGAAGAGCTGATCGGAGACCTCGACCAGACCATGCTCACCGGCGTCATCGTCGCCGCCGCCCTCTCCGCCGTCATTGAAAACACCATCCTCGGACGCAACCCCGTCTTTCACGTCTCTCGCGTCTACCAGCTCGGCAACGCCTCATCCCTGCTCTGGTATGCCGTCCTCGGCGTTCTCGCCGCCGTCGTCTCCCTGACGTTCACTGACTCCCTGCTTTGGCTCCGCCTTCAGTTCCGGGGGCTCACCGCAGTCCCCAAGTGGATACATCCCGCCATCGGCGGCATTGCCACTGGCTGCCTCGCTGTTGTCGCTCTCCAGCTTTTCCATCTCAACGGCATCGCCGGCGACCCCTACAAAACCCTCACCCTCGCCCTCACCGGCTCCATGGGCACGCTCCCCGTCCTGGCCATGCTCGCCTTCTGCTTCCTCAAGTTGGCCGCCACCGTCTTCTCCTACTCCAGCGGCGGTTCCGGCGGCATCTTCGCCCCATCCCTGTTTATGGGCGCCATGTTGGGCGGCGTCGTCGGATACATCGATGTCGCCGTCTTCCATCACTCCTCAGACGCAATTGGCGCCTTTGCCGTCGTCGGCATGGGTGCTGTCTTTGCAGGCGTCGTCCGTGCCCCCATGACCTCCGTCCTCATCGTCTTTGAGATGACCGGTGGCTACGGGCTCGTCCTGCCCCTCATGATTGCAAACATGACCGCTTACGCCCTGGCCCGCCACTGGCGCCATACCTCAATTTATGAAGCCCTCCTCGAGCAGGACGGCATCTCGCTCGAACAGCATGATGAATCGCCGAAAATGCCGGAACTGGCCCCGGTTCAGCCCGCCGACCCCGCCGCGATCTAGGGCCTACCTGCCCTGCACTCGCGGCATCACACCGGTCCCTGCAGGGATCCTGCCACCCTCCCAATCCCAACCTTCCGCGCACACAAAACAACGCAGCAGCCAGCCTTTCGGCTCGACTGCTGCAAGTGAATCAAGAGACTTGAAGCCCGTCCGTCTCTTGCAGGTCAAACAAAGCGGGGACCCAACCTAACCTGCTATTTCGCCCCGTGGTCCGGGCTGAATCCTGCGCGACGGTTCTCTTGCCAGCAGGCTTCCGTCGATTCCGTGCAGAACGGCTTCTCCTTGCCGTAGCTGATCGTACGAATCCGGCTGGCTTCCACTCCCGCGTTCACCAGTACCTTCTTCGCAGACTCCGCCCGGTTCCGCCCAAGCACAATGTTGTACTCATTGGAGCCACGCTCGTCGCAGTACCCACCTATCAGAACCTTCGCTTGCGGATGGCTCAAAAGGTACTTCGCATCGCTGGACAGGGTAGCCTGCGCATCCGCACTCACGTCGTACTTGTCGTAGTTGAAGAAGATGTCTTGCACGTTCGCCCTGAACTCCTCATCCTCATCCACGGCAACTGGCGCTGCCACTACGGCGGGTGGCGCATTCACCGTCACACGTACTGAGGCGTCCGTCGATCCCCCAGCGCCCTTCGCCACCAGGTGATAGCTCATCGACGAGGCAGGCGTCACTGTTTTCACGCCGGTTGTCGGAACGGAACCCATCCCGTCAATCGAGACATCCGTCGCATTCGTAGTGCTCCAGCTCAGCACAACGTGCTCACCGGCGGTAACCACCGTTGGCGATGCAGTGAACTGCGCAGTAGGTGCCGGCACAACGACAGGCGGGGTGGCTTGAACTGGCGGCGGGATTACCTTCTTCTTGCAGCCCGCAACCGTAACCATGGCAACAAGCAGAACAACAGGAACCAGAATTCGCTTACTTCGATCCAATGGAATAACTCCTTCCGAAAATGCACTCTCTCTTCCTATTCCTCTCAGCCGCACGCAGTACATCCCGCTTGCGCGAGATGACTGCAATACCTGCCACTGGGTCCCGCCGGAACGCTGATACTGGGCCCCGCCGGAACGAAACCCACTGGCAGAAGAGGGGAGGCAGATGCCGGAGAACCCGCCACCCTCCACACACAAAGCGGCAACGCTTGTGTGTAAATAATATTTTCGATCTCAAGCCTGGAATGTGAGTGTTCCTTTTGGAACTGCTCGTAAACTACCCAACTTTACCAAGATTCCGATGTTCTCCGGCTAGCTATTCCCGGGCAAGTCAACTCATCGCTGCCACCACAAAGGGTATGCGCCATCACAACCCCCTTTTAGAAACATGCAACCGGAAAAGCTACCCGCCTAATCCCGCAGAAAAACACTCAGCAGAGACTTCCGCACCCGAATCCGGTTGTCATATTCAATGAATCCAAGCTTCCGGAAGCGGTTCATGAAGGCGTTCACTCGGGGGCGCGTACTCCCGATAATATTGGCCAGCGCTTCCTGCGAAATCGGCGGAATCAGCGTCTCATCCCGCTCCGACTGGTTGTACTCGGCCATCAGCAGCAGAATCCGTGCCAATCGCTTTTCCGCCCGATTGAACAGTTGATCCACTAGATCCGCCTGCGTACGCAAGTTGCAAGCCAGCAGAAATGAAGAGAAAAGGCTTGAGAACGCAGGCTCTTCCTGCATTACTCTAAGAAACTCCGGTCGCGCAATCCGCAGCACCGTGCACGGGGTCACAGCCGTCGCTGTCGTCACACGCAACCCCGGCTCGACAGCCATCGCCTTCTCCCCAAAGAAGTCCCCGGCTGAAACCAGCCGCAACGTGGCTTCCTTCCCCGTCGAGGAAGTCACCGAAATCTGAACGCGGCCCTTCTGCAGATAGAACACGCAGTCCGCCGGATCCCCCTGAGAGAAGATCGCATCCGCTCTGGCAAACTCAAGTACCTTCCGGCCGCTCCCCACATTCGCCAGGTAGGCACTCACATCAAATGCGGTAGGAATTCCCTCTGTCGTTCCCGAATCCATTCGTGCAGCTTTCTCGTCGCCAAGATTTTCAAATTCCGGGGGGCGCACTCCTTATATAGACCCTCGAGGCCAATATTCGCACCTCCAGACTTCCCTGCAAATCACAAACTGTCCAAAAAGGAACACCTTTGGTAAAAGTCCACAAGGCAAAGTGAATGTATGCGCATCGTCTCCTGGCTGTGCGCACTCGGGGTGCCGGCGCCTCTCGTAACGGGAAATTCGGGCCCAATCCGTACCAGTGGGTATCGAGCAAACAAAAAACCGCGGCCGCGCTCTTGGAAGCGCGGCCGCGGTGTCTGTTCGTAATTCGCTCAAAACTACCTCGGGCGGCCTCCACCTGCTCGCGCCTGTGGTTGCCGTGACTGCATCTGCTGCCGCTGAACAGTGTGGCGCTGCGACATCTGCTGCGTCTGCTGCTGGTGCTTCTGCTCCACTTGCTGCGTCCTGGCGGGGCTGGCGTGCTGCTTCGTCATCTGCTCGTGCTCCGCATCCTGCTTCTTCTGCAGGTTGTTTCGCTCCTGCGTCTGCTTGTTGATCATCTTGTCTTGCTGCTGCTCATACTTCTTGTCCGCCTTGACATTGCCGGAGTTCGCAGGCCCCGTACGCTCAATGGCCGGCAGGTCCTTCGGATGCACTGCCGTTCGCGGCTCCACCGGCTTGTCCACGTGCTCTGTCTTCGACGCGCCTTCCGGTTCTCTTCCTGCTGCCGCACCCTCGCCAGATCGCGAAGTCGCCGCATTTTCCGGCCGGCCATGATTCACCGACGCCCGCGACTCCGGGTTGGCCCGCGCAGTCCTTGCATGCTCAGTCTGTGCCGCAACTGCCGGCATATGTCTTTCCCTCGCCGCTGACTCCTGCTGGGCGTTAGCATGAACATCTATGCCGCCACGACCGCCGTTGAAGCTCACGCGGCTGTTATTCCCGCCATGCTCCACGCGCTCATCATAGGTGTTGTGGAAGTTGTCCCCTTCAAGATGATTCTCTGATCTGTTGTAGAAAAAGTGCCCATCTCTCCACCGGCCGCCACCGTAGCCATCGCCGTAGTAGCCAAACCCATAGTTGATCCCGCCGTAGAAGCCTACATTCAGACCCCAGTAGCCTTCATTGAAGAAGTACCCGTCATCGCCCCAGCCCCAGTAGCCTGGCGTCCACAGATACCCCGGCTCAGGTGGCGCAACCCACGCTCCGTCTACCCAGTAGTAGTCCGAAGCACTGTCGTCATAGGCCCAATAGCCTGGCGTCCACATGTCGCCATCCTGCGGGCAGACCGGCTGATCATAAACCGGCAACTCCGGTGGGCCTACCTGGATTGCGACATGCAACTGCGCAAAAACAGAAGCCGGAATGGCCAGTACCAGAAGCGCAAATAGAAATCGGATCGTACGCATTCGGAACCTCTCTTGCCAAGCTATCCTTCGCTTGCGCGTGTCCCTCACTTGGACCGCGCATCGAGGACTGAAGGGCGACGCAGACAACGCGCCTTTCCTCAGACTCCCACGCGAAAAGCGCGTTGTATGTCCACTAGCGCTCACTTCGCGCAAATCCTGTCACACCACAAACATCGCAGCCCCGGCAACGAACATCGCAACCGTCGTAAGGGCCACAACGCTCCAGGCCAGCCCAGAACTCGGCTGCCCCCGCATCAGCTTCTTGTCTCTCGCCACAATCAGAATCGCCACCAGAAGAAACGGTGCAAGCAGTCCGTTGATCACCGCTGTCCAATACAGCGCCTTCACAGGGTTGATTCCCACAAAGTCCAGGCCCACTCCCGCTGCCGTCGACACCAGAATCAACGTATAGAACCAACGTGCCTGCGCAACGCTCTTGTTCAGTCCCTGACGCCAGCCCAGCGTCTCTGCAAACGCATACGCCGTCGACCCCGCCAGCGTAGGAATCGCCAGCAAACCAACACCCACAATGCCCAGCGTAAACAGTCCTGCGGCAAAATTCCCCGCGAATGGCCGTAGCGCCTCTGCAGCCTGGCGCGAGGTTTCAATGTTCGTAATGCCATGCCGATTCAGCGTAACCGCCGTCGTCAGAATGATGAAAAACATCACGATGTTCGAGAAAAATGCACCCACGCTCACGTCGATGTTCCGCATCGTCAACTCCTGCGTGCTCGCGCCTCGCCGCAGTGACAACGTTGTCTCTCCCGCAGACTTCTCCTCTTCCACCTCTTCGCTCGTCTGCCAGAAAAAAAGGTACGGACTGATGGTCGTACCTAGAATCGCAACCAGCGTAGCCCACTCGTTTCGACTGCGGGGCATGCTTGGAATCAACGTGTCATGCAGCACCTGCGACCAGTTCGCACCAACCACAAACGCCGTTACCGGATAAGCAAACAGCGCCACTACAAGCCACTTCAGAACCTTTGCAATACTTTCGTATTTCAGCCGCAAAGTAGCCCAGGAAATCACCACCGCAAAGCTCACCACAAACCAGCGCGAGTTCACGCCCGAAAGCATCGCCGCTGCATCGGCCATGCCTGCCAGATCGGCTGCAATGTTGATCGTATTGGCAACCAGCAGGGAAACCACAACCACCAACAGCAGCCAGCGCGGAAACCGCTGCCGGAAATTCGCCGCCAGCCCCTGCCCCGTCACCTTCCCAATTCGCGCGCACATCATCTGCACTGCCGCCATCAGCGGCCACGTAATCAGTGCCGTCCAAAGCAGCTTTGTCCCCAGTTGCGCGCCGGCAATCGAGTACGTCGCTATCCCCGAAGGATCATCGTCCGCGGCCCCGGTTATCACCCCGGGGCCGATCGACTTCAGCAGCACTTGTAGCCAGCGAATTGGCGCACGTTTTGCCATACGGTGTCGCGCGGACTCCCTCTCAACAAGCAATCGCTACGGCTGCTGTACGACCAGGTCCTCGGCCAGTCTGAACCGCACCACCGACTCTGCCGGCAACTCGATGTCGCCGTTGCCAGTCAGTCCAGCCACAGCCGTTCCCGCGCCGCTTCCAACCAGCCCGCCTACCACCAGGCCAACTCCGCCAGAGGCTACTCCGCCCACCAGCATGCCCAGCCCCGCGCCACCCGCAATAAAGCCCGTCGAACGACGCCCCTTGCCCCGCTTGGTCCGCGTCAAATCCTGCGTGCTCAGAGCATACTGTGTTCCATGCAAAGTCAGCGATGTCAGCCGCAATTCCAGCAGAGACCGCCCCTTGAAGTGACCTCGACGATGCGAAAACTCAACCACCCCGCCGACCAGTGATCCCTTCGGTACAAGCACACCATTGTCCCCGCCCACAATCGGCTCCACCACCTCACCCGTGAAGGTATCTCCACTGCGGCTCGACTTCACGCCGATGTGTTGATCGATCCGGATGGTCAATGGAGTGCTCGCTGGGATCGTCACATTCACTGGAACAGGTGGCAAGGGAACCGCGGACACTGTTGGGCCAGATGCCGGCGGCAAGGGCGCACCAGCCTGCGCAGGAGTCACCACCGTCGTCGTGGCGTGCGCCGCTTGTCCGGCCTGCGACGGCTGCACCACGGTAGTCGTCGTCGTTCCCGTCTTGTCTACCGTCACCACTTGCTGGGCCTGCCCTGTCGCCGCAGCCTGCTTGGTAGCCTGCTCCAGCGCCTTTTCACCCTTCGATGCGCACCCCAATACAACAAACCCCATGATGGCCCACGTCAAAACCGGAAGGCCGCCGCATCGCTTCACAACCTGCTGAAAGTTCATCGCTTGTCCTCATTGCCACAACGTGCCAATACCATGGCCATTCGCCACATCAAACATCGCTTTTTACTGTTTCCCAGGGTCGGACTTCTCCTTGGCTCCACCGTGCTCCTCGCGACGCCTTTCTGTTTCCGCTTCAGCGTGGCGTTCGCCGTCCCTGGCCTCTCCCCAAGCATTCTCCAGCACGCCCTTTGCCTGCTGCACCATCCCCTCGGCCTGCAAGCGGCGATTGCTGGTCAGCGATCCCAATTTGCGCTTGGCTTTTCCTACTGCTTCATCAATGGTTCCCTTGACCCGATCCTTGTTCATCACGGACTCCTTCGCGGCACGGCAAGACTACGGGCATCCGTCCGGCCCGGTCTGAGCAGTATGGACCTACGCCATCCGCACCTCCGGTTCTAAGGCCGCTTTGCGATGCTGCAAGGCGAGGGGGGAAACAAACAATGCCTGTTGGGTTGCAATCCGCTACGCTGTCGCCTGGCTCTGGCGGTACGCTCCGCGCGCCGGATCGCTGCTCCTGACCCGTTCCGCGTGGTGCAGCCCGGCAAGCATCCTCAGCAGACAGCCAATGCTGCTCCCCTTCTGATAAAACCCGTCGGCTGCAACTCCCAACGGGACTTCGTCCCCATGGAAGGAACCGCTCATCGCAATCACCTGAATGGAAGGATAGCTTCGCCGCACAATCGCCAGAAAATCGAACCCGGACATGCCTGGCATGTTCAGGTCTGAAAGCACAATGTCCGGCATCTGTTGGTCTATGGCGATCAACGCGGAGCATCCGTCACAGGCTGACCGGACGTGGAACCCCAGCTCAGTAAGCAGCAACGACATCGAGCTCCGAATCGATTGCTCGTCATCCACGACCAGAATCCCTGCGCCGATATTCGCCATCGCTCACCTCATTCTCCGAAATTGTTCAGAGAAGTGAAGTGAGTCTCGCACGTATAAACTCACCAGGCTGTTCACTTTTGCACGAAGTCAGCTCAATAGGAGCCTGCAACCACACCGTCAGGAAAACTCGCTGACGGGACGCGTCCGTGCTTCGTCGTCTTCTGCTTGGCTGTGATCATGCAACACAACATTCAGCAGGGATCGGTGAACATGAATCCGGCCGTTATAGTCAATGAAGCCCATCTTCCGAAACCGATTCATAAAGAAACTCACGCGCGATCGTGTCGTCCCAATCATCTCCGCAAGCGTCTCCTGCGAAATCTTCGGAATCATCGCCTGCGGCGCGTCCGATGCACCAAACTCCGCCATCAGCAGCAGAATTCGCGCCAGCCGCTTCTCACTTGAATTGAAAAGTTGATCCACCAGATCTGCCTGAACACGCATGCTTCTGTCCAGCAGAAACTTCATGAACAGGTCTGAAAACTCGTGCTCCTCATGCATAACCCGAACCATTTCTTCGCGCCGGATCTTCATCGCGCTGCACGGCGTCAGCGCCGTAGCCGTCGACAACCGCTGTCCAGTCGCCGCCGCCAGTGCGCTCTCGCCCACAAAATCTCCGGCGCCGGCCAGCGTGATCGTTGCCTCCTTGCCCGCCGACGATACCACTGTAATCCGAACCCGCCCCCGCTGAAGATAAAAGACTGCGTCCGCGAGATCTCCCTGCGAGAAAAGGCACTCTTTCGCTTTCAACCGAACAATGCGACGGCCAAGGCCAGCGTTCGCCAGAAACGACGCTAGATCAAAGGTCTGGGAAGCAATTTCCGTCATCATGGAGTTCTCCTTTCTTCCGCAACGTGCGGAACATATCCGACCAAGGCTTCCGGATCTCTGCCGCTCTTTGCGATCTCTCCCGCACCGATGACTCAGCGTGTTGCGGTCTCCATGCTTCACGTTGCCCTGGCTGGCCTTTTGCACCCGCCAATGTCCAAATCATTGAACCTTCTGAGGCAATCGCCAACCGCCAACGGGCGGTACGAAGATTATGCCACAAGGTTGGCCTGGCAATGTGTCCTATATTGCTCACTCCACCCCACACTCCGCGCCGTACCTCATCCGCCTTTCCTTTTGGGACTTACAGCCTGTGCGTTCTTGCTCAGACGCGCCCGCCGCTCTGCCTTACTCTCGGACTTACCTTGTGCGCCTCAACTGCGCGGAAAGTAAGCGACACTGCGCAAAGGTAGAAAAATAGGTGAGTTGCATGAAGAAAATCATTACGTTCGTGGCGTTACTCAGTTTGACCTCCATCGCTTGGGCTGGCTCCAATCGCGAAGCAACAGACGACCGGCTGGATCATGCTGCAAGTGTTCTGCATGAAATCATGGCCGCCCCTGACAGGGGTATCCCCGAGGAAGTTCTCGAGCATGCCAGGTGCGTTGCCGTCGTTCCACACATGCTCAAGGGCGGATTCGTCTTCGGCGCGGAAAATGGCCGCGGCGTCGCTACCTGCCGCACCGAAACCGGCTGGAGCGCTCCCTCCTTCTTCACCATCACCGGCGGAAGCTGGGGACTCCAGATCGGCGTCGAAGGCGTTGACCTCGTCATGATCATTCAAAACGACAAAGGTATGGAACGCTTGATTGGAAGCAAATTCCAGCTCGGCGCAGATGCTTCGGCTGCTGCCGGCCCAGTCGGCCGCCACGCTTCCGCCGATACCGACTGGAAGCTCAGCACCGAAATCCTCACCTACTCACGCGCCCGTGGCGCCTTCGCTGGACTCACCCTCACCGGCGCTGACGTTCGCCGCGATGATGACTCCACTGAAGCCATCTACGGCCATGACATCAGCACTCGCCGCATCCTCCACGGAGACATCGCGGTTCCTGCTGCCGCACAGGGATTCCTCGACGCTGTCAGGAATGCCAAGGCTCAGGCAGTCGCATCCAACTAGCAACTCACACCAAGGCATCCTATAGCGCGCCGGGCAGTTTCCATGCCCGGCGCGTTCAAGGATTCCAATCAGGAGTTCCCATGCTTTGGACAATTTTTGTCGTAGTCCTGGTTCTTTGGATCCTCGGGTTCAGCTTCCACATTGCCGGCAGTTTGATTCACCTCCTGCTGGTCGTAGCGCTGATCATCCTCGTCTTCAACCTCATCGCCGGACGACGCAGCGCACTGTAGATCCACACCGCCCTGCCTCTGTCCGCGGCACCGGCAGCCCTGCCAGGGTGACTCAATCGCTTCGCCGCGAGACAGCGAACCTCAGTTGCCTTCCATGCTTCACGACTTTGGGAATTGTGCCCGTTCTCATGGTCACAATTCCCAAAGCGCATGCGCCACTCCAATTGCAATTGCCCCGGATGCCACTCTAGCTGTGCGGAACAAACGCCAGGTCAACCGTGAAGACATACACCGCAATCGCAATCGCCATCAGCCCCGCGCATACCCAGAATCTCCAGTCCTTATGCATCCGCCGCCAATACGGCCCCGGATCCGGCTCACCATGTTCCCCTGTATTTCCTTCCAGATTGTGCTTGCTTCCTGTCATCTCTTCTCCATCATTGCCGACCCTTGTTTATCGCTGAATCATTCCCTCGCTCACTCGGCGGTGAAGCTCCACGCTCCGATTGCTTGCCACTCCACCATGAGCATCTCAAGTGCCAGTGCCCTTGCCCACGATCACTCCGTCTTAACCATCCGTCATACGCAACTCCCAAGCGAATTCACCGGTCAACTCCACGCTTGCTAGGCGCGCCCTGTCGCAGGCAGTTGGTCATCGGGCGCAATCGATGCAAGAATCGTCTCCGCAGGAGTCATCACTGCCACACCGGGCCCGCCTTCCTTTTTCGCACCGTCCTGACCCAACCCCATCGTCAGGGCTGTCAACCCCGCTAGCCCGCCCAACTGCATGGACTCCACCGCCGTGCTCGGAACTATGACAATCGTCGAATTCTGCTTCAGCCCCTCATACAGCATATTCATCGCACGCAAGTGAAGCGCAACAGGATTATTCATGTACGTCTTCGCAGCTTCGCCAAATTTCTCCGCCACCTGGCGCTCCGAGTCGCCCAGAATCACGCGTGCCTGCCGCTCGCGCTCCGCCTGCGCCTGCATCGACATCGCGTCTTCCAGCGCCGGCGGAATCAGCACATCCTTCACCTCGACGGAAATCACATTGATTCCCCACGGCTCAGTCCGTACATCAATAATCTTCTGCAAATCCACACTGATCTTGTCCCGACCTTCCAGCATGTCGGACAGCATCGTCTTGCCAATCACATCGCGCAGCGCCGTCTGCGATGCCCAGTTGATCGCGCTCTGATAATCCTGCACGTCCAGCGCCGCCTTCTGCGGATCAATGATCTTCCAGAACAGAACCGCATCCACATCCACCGGAACCGTGTCCTTCGTCAGCGTCTTTTCAGCCTTGAAAGAACTCGTCAGCACGCGCGTGTCAATCCAGTACGGTATCGACTCGATGATGGGAATAATCAGGAACAATCCAGGGCCTTCCAGAGAACGAAACTTGCCCAGCCGCAATACCACTGCCTTGCTCCACTGGTCTGCCACTTTGATCGCCGACGAAAGAATGTACGCCACCACCGCCGAGCACACCAGCACCACGATGCCCGCAACATCGGATGAAATACTATGAAGCCCATAGGCAACAGCCGCACCAGCTCCCAGAATCAAGACAAACACAAGTGCAGGAAATGAATTGCTCTGCGTCATACTCAGCGTCCTCTCTCTCTAAAAGGAAAACAAGCGGACCTCGAAGGGTTACCCTCGAAGTCCGCTTCCATTCCGTACTGCTTCCCTGTCTTCAGGCGACCAGCGCCGACTCATGCACGTCAAAGGAACTGTGCTCTGTCCCCTTCAGAATCTCGCGCGCCTTCGCTACTGCTTCCGACGTCCCATGCACCATCAGCAGAAACTTGTCCGTCTTCAGCGCCACGTCATACTTCAGAATGCTGTCCTTCGGAATTCCAATGCTGGCCAGCCCTGCGCCAACAGCGCTCACACCGCCCACCACCACTGCGCCCTCAAGGCCGGCAACGATCCAGCCCACCAGCGGCCCCGCAACCAGCAACGGGCCGATCCCTGGAATCGCAAATGCTGCGGACCCAAACAGCAGTCCCCAGAACCCACCCCAGAACGCACCCACCTTGCCCCAGTACTTCATTCGGTCGCCCGCGTTGTAGTAGCCCACAACATGCTCGTCGGTGTGCGTATTCTTCGCCGCAATCGACAGGCTCTTCATGTCTATGCCAGCCTCCTGCAACTCCTTCACCGCGTGCTCTACCTGTTCGTGCGTGTCATAGATTGCAATCACTGCATTTGTGCTGTTCATCGTCTCTCCATCTTCGGTGGCGAATTTGCCCCAACGCCGGCTGGCTCGGCGCATAAGCATGTGTAAAAATGCTGGCTGTACACTCAAAGCTCGATGCGCAGAGAGCACTTATCTCACCCGCACGGCCGCCGTTTGCCTGCCAATGCAGTCTTTCATTGGCACGAATTTCCTGAATGTGCAATCCGATACAACCCCGCCTCGCCCCACTCCACCCAGAGCCGCGAAAACCTCCCCCAAAAATCTGCGCTACTCTGGATCCCTAAGCCAATCTGTCCCGCACCATGAGATTTTTCCCAAAATCCGCCCACCAGCTTCCTCCATACGTGATTCCAGTCACGTCTCAGCCCCTCCTCCACCAACTACCATGGCTCTGCAGCTGATTTCTCTCCCGCGCCTGCATCAAAAAGGAGTTCGTATGAACCTGGGATTTATTGAGAGCAAAACCTACGAGGAAATCTCCGTAGGAGATACCGCAACCACTGAGCACGTCCTCACCGCCGACGACGCCATGGCCTTCGCCTCCATCTCCGGCTTCGACTCCGTCCTCATCTCCGAGGAACAGATTGAGCGCGCTGGCGGCGTCCAGCCCACAGGCCCCAACATGTGGTGCGCCTCCCTCGTCTCCGGCCTCTTCAGCATGAATATCCCAGGCCCCGGCTGCACCCTTACACACATCGCGCTCTCCTTCTTCAACCGCCTCCACGTCGGCGACCGCATCCACGTCAAAGTCGCCGTCACCTCCAAGGACGACGCCACCAAGGTCATCACATTCGACTGCGAAGCGAACAGCAGCGCCGGACAGCCCATCTTCTCCGGCATCGCGCGCCTCCTCGCTCCCGCCACCAAACTCCGCTGGTCCACCCTCCCCGTCCCCCAGCTCATCGTCAACGACTCCTATCGCCACTACCGCGGCATGATCGCTCGCGCTGCCGCCAAGGGCTCCGTCAAAACCGCCATCGTCTGGCCCGGGGACGAAGTCTCACTCGGTGGCGCCATTCAGGCATATAGAGACAAGCTCATCATCCCCGTTCTCGTCGGCTCCGAGTCGGCCATACGCGCCCTCGCCGCAACCCTCAACCTCGACCTCACCGGCATTGAAATCGTTGACGTCCCCCACAGCAAACTCGCCGCCATCAAGGCCGTCGAGCTGGCCCGCACCAACCAGGTCCAGATGCTCATGAAGGGCTCGCTCCACACCGACGAGATCATGGGCGCCGTCGTCTCCCGCGAGGGTGGCCTCCGCACCGGACGACGCATCAGCCACGTCTTCGCCCTCGACGTCCCCTCCTATCACAAGACACTCTTCGTTACCGACGCCGCGGTCAACATCCAGCCCGACCTCGAAACCAAAATCAGCATCCTCCAGAACGCCATCGACATGATGATCACACTTGAGGTCGAAAACCCCAAGGTCGCAATCCTCTCCGCCGTCGAGTCCGTAAACCCCGCCATCCCCTCAACCCTCGACGCCGCCGCCCTCTGCAAAATGGCCGACCGCGGTCAAATCACCGGCGCCATCGTTGACGGCCCCCTGGCCTTTGACAACGCCATCTCCTCCGACGCCGCCCGCATCAAGAAGATCAAGTCCCCCGTTGCCGGCGACCCCGACCTCCTCATGGTCCCTAACCTCGAGGCCGGCAACATCCTCTTCAAGCAGCTCCAGTACCTCGCAGGAGCGCTCGCCGCCGGCGTCGTCGTCGGCGCCAAAGTCCCCGTAGTCCTCACCAGCCGCGCCGACGGCGAACTCGCACGCATGGCAAGCTGCGCACTCGGCGTCCTCCTCGCCAAGCCCGCACCCACACAGGACTAACCAACACACACCCACGAGCCAGCGGCCACCCCGTCGCTGGCTCGTTTTCTTTGACCTTGCCTTTTCCCCTGCCGTTGCACTTGCCCTTGCTTTTCTTGTCTGTCATTCGCGCAGGAAATCTGCTTTTCCCTTTGTAGTTGGCAGATGGCCCGCTCATCGGTCCTTGACAATCACCCTGAGACTCGACAAGCTGTGCCCCGTTCATCGCGGCCTTATCACGATGAGCGGGCGGATGGCGCACATCGGGCAGGTGGCAGGTACCCACCCTCAACGGACAAGAAACCCAAATCGAGCGCAGCTCGATCCAGCTAACCTGCTGACTCGCAAACGCGGCACAGCCGCGGCTAACCCGCTAAAACATCTCCCCAAATCTTGCCGATAATGAAACCAAAAACGCGCACAATACTTGCAGAAGGAGATTTCCCATGCCCCGGCCCACCAACCCAAACATCGGCTCCTCCACCACCGGCGGCATCTCCAAAGCAGCTATCCTGTTCCCGAATGACAAACGCCCAAAAGCCTCATTTGGGGTCCCCACTCATCCCCCGGCCTCCCAACTCGCATAAAGCACCGCCAAGCGCCGTAGAATTCTGCCTGATTCTAATAGAAAATTATTTCCTTTACGGATTTACCCCAACTCCGCTAAGGTTCTATCCGCATCCAAACTGCGCTCGCACCCGCTGCCTGCAAGCCCCAACCGGTTACAACCGTCGCGGCAACAGCCAGTCCGTGAAGGAGAACCCATGAAGATTCCGCCCCTCAAGCCCCTTGCGGCAGCCGTTGTCCTGCTCGCCTCCTTCACTGCGGCCCACGCCCAAAACCCCACCCAGAATCCCTCTCCCGCCCAATCCCCAGCCGACCCCGCCGCTGCCGCCGACCCCATCTTCAGCGGATTCCAGAACCCGCCCCAAAGCGCACGACCCCGCGTCTGGTGGCACTGGATGAACGGCAACATCAGCAAAGAAGGCATCCAGCTCGACCTCGAATGGATGCACCGCGTCGGCATCGGCGGATTTCACAACTTCGACGCCGCCCTCGATACTCCCCAGGTCGTCGAAAAACGCCTCGCCTACATGACCCCGGAGTGGCAAGACGCCTTCGTCTACGCCACCAAACTCGCCGATCAGTTCGGCATGGAAGAGGCCATCGCCGGCTCACCCGGCTGGAGCGAATCCGGTGGACCCTGGGTTCCACCCGCCCAAGCCATGAAGAAATACGTCTGGAGCGAACTCGAAATTGAGGGCGCCAAACCCTTCCACGGCATCCTGCCCCATCCGCCATCAAGCACCGGAGCCTTCCAGAATCTACCCAACCACGACCTGCCCACCAGTTCCTCCTCCCCCAACGGCAGCGCCCCGCAGGACCCGGTCTATTACGCGGACAGCGCCGTCATCGCCTACCCACTGCCCCAGGATGACGTCACGATTGCCACCCTGCATCCCAAGGTCACCACCAGTGCCGCGCCCGGCACTCCCATCGATGCGGCTCCGCTCTCGGACGGCGATTACATCCACGGCATCACGATTCCATCGGCTCCCGTCGGCGAAAAAACCTGGGTCCTCTACGAGTTCGACAAACCCACCCGCATCCAGGCCGTAACCCTGACCATGAGCGGCCCTTACGATGCCATGCAGATCTTCATGGGATACGGCGAAAGCGGCCGTGACCTCGAAGGCAGCGAGGATGGCCACAATTTCCACAAGATCGTGCACATTGAGAATGGCGCAGTGGGCACCACCACCGCCTTCACCCCAGTAACGGCGCGCTTCTTTCGCATCACCTTCCAAATCAATCCCCCGGCCCCCAATCCCATGGCCGCTCTGGATCCGTCGCTCGCTTCCAATCCACGCGAAAAAGCCCTTCCTCCTGTCGAGGTTGCAGAACTCGTTCTGCACACCGGCGCTCGCGTCAACCGCTTCCAGGAAAAGGCCGCGTTTGCGCCCATGCCGGACATCTACGGCTTCGCCACTCCCGCCGTCGATTCCGCCGAGGCCATCGACAAGAGCTCCGTTGTCAACCTCACCAGCAAGATGCAGGCCGACGGCACACTCGACTGGACTCCGCCGCCAGGCAAGTGGGTAGTCGTTCGACTCGGATATTCCCTCTTGGGCATTCGCAATCATCCGGCAACTCCTGAAGCTACGGGCCTGGAAGTGGACAAGTTGAATGGCCGCTTTGTGCGCAGTTACATGGACCACTATCTGGACACCTACAAAGCAACGCTTGGCCCAGACCTGATGGGCAAACACGGTCTGCAGTATGTAATCAACGACAGTTGGGAAGCCGGCTCGCAAAACTGGACCGACGACATGATCGCCCAGTTCAAGAAATATCGCGGCTACGATCCCACGCCATGGCTCCCCGTACTCACTGGTCACATCGTGCAGGACGCAGCGGCCAGTGATCGCTTCCTCTGGGATCTGCGCAAAACCATCGCCGACCTCACCGCCAACGAGCACTACGCGCAGATCCAGCAATCGGTCAACGCCCACGGCCTCAAGCACTACGGCGAATCTCACGAGAGCGGACGCGCACTCATTGCCGACGGCATGGAGGTGAAGAAGTTCAACGAGATTCCCATGAGCGCCATGTGGACACAAACACCCGGCGTAAACCACGAAATGTTCGGCTACAACGCCGACGACCGCGAGTCTGCTTCTGTTGCCCACATCTATGGACAGAACCTCGTTGCCGCCGAATCCATGACGGCCGGTGCCGCTCCCTGGGCATGGTCTCCCGCATCCCTAAAGCCCACCGCCGACCAGGAATTTCTCAACGGCATCAATCGCATCGTGATCCACGAGTCCACCCACCAGCCGCTCCTTGGGAAAGCTCCGGGCCTGGCTCTCGGGCCGTTTGGCCAGTGGTTCAACCGGAATGAGACCTGGGCGGAACAGGCCGGCCCCTGGACCGACTATCTCGCCCGCACCAGCTACCTTCTTCAGCAGGGGCATTTCGGCGCAGATCTCGTCTACTTTTACGGGGAAGACTCGAACCTCACCGCCATTTTTGCCAACAGCTCCCCCAACGTTCCGGAGAGCCACGGCTTCGACTACATCAATGCCGACGGCCTCATTCATGAGCTCAGCGTCAAGGATGGAATCATCACCACACCGGGCGGCACGACCTATCGCCTGCTTGGTCTTGACCCCTATAGCCGGCACATGTCTCTGCCTGTGCTGCGCGCCATCTACAAGCTCGTCAAAGATGGTGCTATGGTCGCCGGCCCCAAGCCGCTCGACGATCCCAGCCTCGCCGACAATCTCACCGAATTCAACAAGCTCAGCATCGAACTCTTCGGCGATGGCACAGGCCTGCACAAGGTCGGCAAAGGCTCAGTCTACGCCGGCAAAACCGCTGCCGAAGCATTCGATGCGATGCAACTCGCGCCCGACTTCGACTACACCAAGCCGGAGAAAGACACCCGTCTGCTCTTCGTGCATCGCAAGGTCGCGGACGGCGATCTCTACTTCGTCGACAACCGCAGCGACCACGCCGCAGCCGTCGACGCGACTTTCCGCGTAACCGGCAAGCAGCCTCAGCTCTGGTACGCCGAAACGGGCACGTCCAAGCCTGTGTCGTTCAACATCGCCGCCGGCCACACTACCGTTCCCCTGGCACTTGAACCTTGGGGCACAGTCTTCGTCATCTTCCGGAAATCCGCGGAAACGACCGAATACACCGTCCCCGCTGAAGTCACTTCTCAACTCGCCAAGGTAGATGGCCCATGGAACGTCGCCTTCCAACCCAATCGTGGTGCGCCTTCCGATATAACCCTCGACAAACTCGTCTCCTGGACCGAAGCCATCGACTCCGGCGTGAAGTATTTCTCCGGGACCGGAACCTACACCAACACGGTGGATATCAAGCCCGAATGGATCAAGCCTGGCGCACAGCTTTGGATTGACCTGGGTGATGTCAGGAACCTCGCAGAAGTCGTCGTCAACGGCAAGCCGCTCGGCATCGTTTGGCATGCTCCCTACCGCGTGGATGCGAGCAAAGCACTCAAACAGGGCGCAAATGAAATCACCATCAAGGTAACCGATGCCTGGGCAGACCGTCTGATTGGAGACCAACAGCCCCGCGCCACGCAAATCACCTTTACCACCAGAAATCCCTACCGAGCGGACTCTCCCTTGCCGCCCTCGGGACTCCTCGGACCCGTTCGCATCGAGGCCGTCATCGCGAAGTAGGCACACGATAGGAAAGGCCCGACTGCCTGCATAGCAGTTGGGCCTTTCATTTCTTCCAAAAGCATGCAGGAAGAAAAGAACGGAGCCTTCAACTCATTTCGAAGTTGAAGACCCGATTCTTAGGAGATAAAGAACCCGACACCATGCAACGTGCTGTCTACTTGATAAAGGAACGGAAGGTCTCGACAGATCCCTTGATCTCTGCTTCGGTCAAACTGCTCTTGTATGCCGGCATCTTGCCCGTGCCATTCTTTGTCGCTTCAATCATCTCGGCCAACGTCAGCTTCGTCACGCTAGGGTCTGTCACCGGCTTTACCTTCAGGGCCTTTGCCATGTTGGAGTCAGCCAAGCCAGCAGCTCCGTGGCAGTTCTGACATTTTGCTTTATATACCGCCGCGCCAGGGTTCTGGGCGAAGCACGTAGCGCCAGACAACAGCAGAACTGTCGACAGCGCCATATTCAATCGAGCTTTGTTCGTCATGCGTACACTCCTAAAGCCTTCGAACTCAGATCGTACACCGGTACGGAACCGGCTGCATGTATTCGCCATCACCACACCGTAACGAGCAGCTCACCAATGCCAGTGAAGCGCCCCTGGCTCCGTCATGGCCTCGAAACGTAATCCAGCAGGTGCAGATAGGACTGATAAATCTTTCCGGTGGCGCGCGTCATGCCAATTTCGCAGGTTCGGCTGCTGGAGAAATATCCATCATGCAGCTCAGCGATTGCCTGCCCAGCCTCAATGCCGCTGGCCGAAGCGGTCAGCTCAGGAAATAGAAATCCCCTGTCCCCGGCAAACGCGCAACAACCGGCATCCTGGGGAACAAGCACGGTTTCGCTGCAGGCATTCGAAATGCGCACCAGCTTCGGCACAATCGCCATTTTCGTTGCCGAGCAGACAGGATGCAGTGCAACTGAATGAACTTTGCGATGAATCTTCAGCTTCGGCAACAGCGTGTCATGCGCAAACTCGATCGAGTCCAGTATCCTCAGCTTGTCAAATTTGGCTTGGTTCTCTGGCTTCAGATTCGGACGCGCAGTCTTCAATCCATACGTGCACGGGCTGGTGTCTACGACGATCGCCAACTCGCCGCCGTTCGACCAGCGATAGAAGTTCTCGACCGTCCGATCTACAGAGTGATCATGCGCCGCTTCGAATCCCTTCGATGAGAAAGGCACACCGCAGCAGTTCCCCTGGATGTCGTCTGGCACATGCAGCCTCACGCCAGCCCTGTCGGCAACATTCAGCAGCGCCTGCATCACGGTTGTCTCCTGCTGTTCTCCAGGCAGCGCGCCCATGATGCGGGAGATGCATGCTGGGAAATACACCGCATCGGCAGTCTCTTTGGGACGTTTCGGAAGGGCGCCCTTGCGCGGCCGGGGCATTTCCGCGCTCCACTGCCAGAAGGCTTCATCCATCACACCCCGGGTAATCTTGTCCAGCGTCTGCGTTATACCACGCATCACACCCAACCCGAAGACGCTTTGTACAACATGCCCAGCACCCATGGAGATTCGCGCGCCGAACTCGACCAGACTCATGTTCTTCGCAATCAGCAACGCGATACGATTCGCAACTCCAGTGTGGCGCAACTGGCGAAAGCGCTTCGTCAACTTTCCCGTATCGATGCTGACCGGGCAAGCGGTTGCACACAGTCCATCCACAGCACAGGTATCCAGCGCCATATACGGAAAGTCGCGATTCAGCGCATCGTATTCAGCATTACTGGCGCCCCGGTCCTTCAAGCGCTGCATCTCGCGCCGCACCACAATCCGCTGACGGGGAGTCAGCGTCAGGTCACGACTGGGGCACTTCGGCTCGCAGTATCCGCACTCAATGCACTTATCTACTTCCGGCTCAACAACTGGAAGCTTCTTCAGGTCCATCATGTGCGCCTCTGCATCCGGGTTGATAATCACACCAGGATTCAGTAGATTGTGCGGATCAGCCAGCGCCTTCAACTCCTTCATTACGGCGTACGCATCCGGCCCCCACTCAGTCTCCACAAACGGAGCCATGTTGCGTCCCGTGCCGTGCTCTGCCTTCAGCGCGCCGTCGTACTTGTGCACCACAAGTTCCACGACATCATCAATGAAGTCACGATACTGCCGCGTCTCACCCTCTGTATTGAATCCCTGCGTGATGACAAAGTGCAGGTTGCCATCTTTCGCATGGCCGAAGATGATGGCGTTGGTGTACCCGTGTTTTTCAAAGAGACGGGTCAGATCCACTGCCGCATCGGCAAGCTTGTCAACGGAGAACGCCACGTCCTCAATGATCGCGGTGGTGCCCTTGGCTCTCACAGCGCCAACAGATGGGAACAGACCCTTTCGAATATTCCAAAGACGCTCTTGCTCCGCGGGTTCACTGGTAAATTTCGGCTCGGCTAATAGCGCCAATCCTGCGACAGCAGTCTCCGCTTTAGCCGCATTTGCGGCCACGGCGTGAGTATCAGAAGTTTGAAACTCGACAAGCAACGCGGCCGCTTCCCTGGGCAGAGCGCGTATCTCAGTAGGAATCCCTGGCTTGTCTTCCACCGATCTCAAAGACGCGCGATCCATCAACTCCAATGCCGCCGCGCCGGCATCACGCAAGGGTGCAATCGCCGCGCAGGCTGCATGCAGATCAGGAAACAGCAACAACCCGGTGTACTTCACCGGAAGATCCGGCACTGTTTCCAACACCGCCTCGGCGATATACGCCAACGTTCCTTCCGCACCAACCAACAGATGGCTGAAGATTTCGACAGGCGTTTCAAAATCAAGAAATGCATTCAACGAGTACCCAGTCGTGTTCTTCATCTTGTACTTGGCGCGGATTCGCCCCGCCACTTCCGGGTTCGTCTCAAGCTTGCGCTTCAACTCGATAAGTCCCGCGGCCAGCGCCGGTTCCGCCTCGGCAAAGCGTGCGTCCGCATCGGGCGCTGCCGTGTTGATCTCAGTTCCTGAGGGCAGCAGAAATGTCATGGAGCGCAGAGTGTGATACGCATTCTGCGCCACGCCGCAGCACATGCCGCTGGCGTTGTTTGAGAGGATTCCTCCCAGCCGCGCAGCTGTAATCGAGGCTGGATCAGGCCCGATCTTGGTCGCATATTTCTTCAGCATCTGGTTCGCCTGAAAGCCGATGAGTCCAGGCTGAACGCGCACCACGCGCCCATCTTCCTCCACCCTCGCCGCGCGCAGATGCCGTCCGATATCCACCAGAATTCCGTCCGTAATCGCCTGTCCAGAAAGGCTTGTTCCTCCGGCCCGAAAAGTCAGAGGAACCTGATTTTCGGCGCTGAACTGAAAGAGCCGGCGCACTTCTTCCGTGTTGATGGGTTGGACGACGGCACGCGGCACAAGACGATACAGACTCGCATCCGACGCAAAGGCTATTCGATCGATTGCCCTCGTCAATACACGCGATGGTTCAATGAACTCTCGTACCTTTTGCCCGATATCTTCTGGACTCAGTTGACTTGTTGCCGACGTCAAACCTTCTGCCATTTCCGACGCTGCCATTTTCCACTCCAGGACTTCTATTTGCATTCATCAACTCGTTGCTGCCATTCCCTTACACCGCGCTGGATTGCGATGTAAGGGGAACTACCAAGGTTATTTAGCGCACAACAAAGTGCGTGAAGGGGTAAACATAAGCCATCAGATACACCAGCACTCCAGCCAGGCAAGCCAAAGCGAGACTGTGCCAGAACACAAAGCGCAGAATCGTACCCTCCTGACCATAATTCTGCGTCGCGGTGCTTGCCACCACGATACTCTGAGCATCGATCATCTTGCCCATCACCCCGCCCGCGGAGTTGGCCGAAGCCATCAACACCGGCGAGACGCCAATCTGCTGAGCAGTCAGCTTTTGCAAGCTGCCGAAGAGCACATTGGACGAAGTATCCGACCCTGTTGTGGCCGTGCCGAGCCAGCCAATGAGAGTCCCGAAGAATGGGTACAGGGCACCGGTTCGGGCAAAGGCCAAGCCCATGGTGGCATCGAGTCCGCAATACCGAGTAATGAAGCCCAGCGCGAGCATGGCCGCAATGGTAATGACTGTAAAGCGAATACTGAAAACGGTCTTGACGAAAGTCTTCAACTGCAATACAGGGCCAAGCCCCATGCAAAATCCAGAAAGCACGGCAGCCAGCAGAATGCCCGTTCCGGTAGCAGCCGCCCAGTTCAATTTGTACACCGCAGGCTCAGGTGCCGACTTCAGAACCACTGGGGGAATTCTCTCAACCAGGTTGTGCAAGCCCGCTACGGGGAAGTTTAGGGTCGTCGCCTTGTCCAGAGCGTGGGCAAACTGTGGCAGGCCCCACACAAAGACAACGACGCTAAGAATCAGCCATGGAAGCCAGGCCTTAAAGGTTGTCCCCAGACTATGGTCAAAGCGCTGTCTGGCTTTTCCGGTAATATCCTCGCCCTTAGCGTTCAAGACGCGCTTAGGCTTCCAGAATCGCAGAAACGTGATCAACACCACAATCGTGGACGCGGATGCCACAATAGCCACAAGCCAAGGACCGAAATAGGCGGCCATCAGATACTGCGCTGTCGCAAAGGTGGTCGCCGCAACCAGGATCGCAGGCCATATCTCAATCATGTTCTTGAATCCCGTGTAGGCCCAGATCAGCCAGAAGGGAACCAGAAGGCAGAAAGGAACCAGGATGATTGCGGCCATCTTGGACAATTGCAGCACATCGATGCCTGTGACCGCAGAAAGAGTAATGATCGGGATACCCAGGGCTCCGAAGGCTACAGGAGCCGTATTGGCAATCAGCGACAGTCCCGCCGCTTGGATTGGCTTGAACCCAAGGCTGATCAGGATCGCGCCGCATACCGCAACCGGCGTGCCAAATCCTGAGGCCCCCTCAAAAAACGCCCCGAGCGCAAATGCTATAAGAAGCAATTGCAAGCGCCCATCATCTGTAATATTGGTCAGACTTTCCTGCAGGGCAGAGAATTGTCCCGCTTTGACCGTTAACTGATATAGGAAAATCACAGGAAGAATAATCCAGCATATGGGAAAAAGCCCGTATCCGGCCCCATACACTGTGGTTGTAAGTGCCATGCGCACAGGCATATGGAAGACGGCGATGGCCATGATAAGCGCCGTGGCCAAGCCAACCACGGCAGCCATATGCGCCTTCATATGCAGCAGAGCCATGGAACCAAGCAACGCCACAACTGGCAGCGCGGCACAGAATGTAGAAAGCCACCACCGGCCTGTCGGGTCATAGGCCTGGAGCCACGGTGTGGAATTGGAGTTGGTCTTCAACAAATAGATAGCGCAGACGACTGCGGCTAGAATGCCCGCGATCATAAGCGCCAAAGCCCATGGAGAGGCAGAATCGGTATGGGGTGCGCACTCACCCTTTTGCCGGGTCGGGACAGAAGTTGTCATGGAATCCTCACGAGAGTTTTGCCACTGCCTCTTCTTCACGAAGACAACTGCGAAGCAACGAAGGCGAATGGCCAAATGTAATGAGGAGTCTGGCTGTGAATAACCATCGCCGTCTGTGATGCACATCACCGCCAGACATCTATTTTATGCCGCAATGTCTGATGAGTTCAAAATTCTGGTAATCAGCATATCAGACAGGTTTTCATGCGCGAATGGATTTCAGATTTGGAATAGTTTTGCGGCTGCATGCATTCGCGGGGTGCCCATCGGCGGACTGGCTGACGCTGACAATACGGCCTTGAGTGCCCCTGCACGAGTTGATGTTTTTCCAGGGAAGATCGCAGCGCCACTCGTATGTATCGTTGCGAACCAAATTGAGATAGAAGGAAGAGAGTTCCATGAAGCTGAAGTTCACCGTACTGCTTGCGGTCCTTGTAGCTGTCACGCTGACTACCACGGTCACTTACGCCAGCGATCCAGCGCCCCTCGCCAAGAAGCACCTTGCCTCCAAAAAGGTCAAGACGCCCCCACCCCCAACTGTCCAGGAGCAGATCGAAGCACTGCGCCAGGCCGTCGAGAATCAGGCAAACCAGATTAATAGCCTGAAAAGCGACATGGTGAACAAGGATGCTCAACTGCAGCAAGCTACCCACGATGCGGCAGAGGCCAGGGCAGAAGCAGCCCGGGCCACAGCGGCAGCCACAGTCCAGAATCAGGGACTTGCTCAAAATGCAGCGGCAGTCGCTACACTCTCAGCCTCGGTCACCGGGCTTAACTCCAGCCAGACCGCACTGGCGGGCAAGGTCACCACGGAAACCGCCAAGTTGCAGACGGCTATCAACAATCCCACGACCCTGCACTACAAGGGAATCACTCTCTCACCTTACGGATTCTTCAATGGCGAGGCCTACTATCGCACTCATGCGACGGGTGGCGAAGAAATCACCCCTTGGAGTTCCATTCCCTACGAACATGCTGACTCTTATTCCGTCAGCGAGATGGGGCTCTCTGGCAGGCAGTCCCGTGTGGGTATTGCCATGGAAGGGAAGCTTGGCTGGGGAACCGTGCGCGCTTACTTTGAAGGCGACTTCCTCGGAGTTGGAACAGGCTCCAACAATAACCAGTCGAGCAGCTATCTCTTCCGGCAGCGTATTGCCTTGGCCGAAGCAGAGACCAACAGCCACTGGACCTTCTCCGGCGGCCAGGGGTGGACGCTTGCCGCCGAGAACAAGGCCGGGATTTCCACGGCAGCCGCGAACATGGCTCTGCCCGTCATGATTGACCCCAACTATGTCGCGGGACTGGTATGGGCGCGCATGGGCAATCTGCGCGTCACAAAGTCCTGCTCCAAAGCAGCCATTGCCATCTCCGCCGAGAACCCGCAACTGCTGTATTCGGCAACGCTTGCCGGCAATACCCCTTACGCTGTGGTGGGCAGTGCGGGCCTTGGTGCCAGCTTCATGAATCAGGCCATCAGCGGCTGCACTCCATCCACCTCTGTCGTCAACTACAGCAACCAGACGCAGACCGATTCGGCTGGCAACACGCTCTCTGTAGCCGTCCCAGTCTACAAAACTCTCAACTCCTGTGCCAACCTCGCCAACGTCTCTTTCAACCAAGCACCAGACATGCTTGTCAAGGTCGCCTTCGACCCCGGCTTTGGTCATTATGAGATCTTTGGCGTCTCCCGCTTTTTCCACGAATCCGTATACCCCGGCGAGACCACCAACAGCAATCTCTATGGCGGCTACACCGATGTGGCTACGGGCACAGTAGTTGCGCCTGCTCTCACCACGGTCGGAGCAGTCACCAACCGCATCGTTCTGGGCGGTATCGGCGGCAGCGCGCGCGTTCCGGTCATCGCCAACAAGGTCATCTTTGGCGCCAAGGGGCTCTTTGGACCTGGCGTGGGCCACTTCGCCTCGTCCACGCTGTCGGATGCCACTTCCAACGCAGCCGGCCAGTTGGTTCCAATCCATAACCTGTCCGGTCTGATCACCGCGGAAATCAATCCGAATCCCCGGCTGCAACTCTACTTCTACTACGGTGGCGACTACGCCGGACGCGAAGACGAAGCCAATTCAAGTGCCATGACTCTCGGCGCTCCCACGGCCAGCTTCTGCGCCACCATCAGCGGATCCATCACATGCAGCGCAACTGCCACGGATGCGCTGATTGCGGCCGGCGGAAAATGGGGCGGTCACTGGGCATCTCCCTCGGCGGCAGCGGTGGGCTACGGCTCACGGCTCTTGAGCAACTCAGCTTGCAAGACCAACACCAATCCGGGTTACAACGGAAGTTCAACCGGCTACTACAGCGGCGCCTCCTGCGGAGCACAAACGCGTGACGTACAGGAAGGGACGGCGGGCTACTGGTACGACCTCTACAAGGGCGACCGCGGCCGCCTGCGCCAGGGTTTCCAGTACAGCTATGCCGTTCGTGAGGGCTGGTCCGGAGCAGACGGCATCGGCGCCAAGGGCGTCGAGAATATGATCTTCACCAGCTTCCGCTACTTCCTGCCGTAAACACCTACATATCCTCCACCACAAGCGAAAGGGCAGTCCGCCAGCCGGACTGCCCTTTCGCTTTCTCATGAAGCGCTGCTATCGCGCGCCTACCAACCCGCCCTCTTCTGCTTTTACGAAGGTGTATGGGCCTTCCGGTACAAGAGCCACGCGAGCCCGCGCATCCAGTCCCCGTAGAACAGCCGCCACGGCATCTTCCGGGGTGCCGTATGAGCGCTCACTCAGCAGGCCCAGTTGCTGCTTCTGTACTCCTGGTGTGTAGAAGAACAGTTCGTACTTCTCACCGGTCAGCGCGAGCTTCTCCAGTTGCCACTGGTCCACTTCAACTGCGGTGGTGCGAAGTTCTTCCAGGAAGGTTTGATAGTCGGTCATCCGCTCCAGCTTGTGTGCGAACTCTGGCGAACCAACGCCCTCGGCACACTCGGCCACAATCAGGATTCTCCCTCCTGGCTTCACCATGTGCGTTGCCGCAGTGATCCCCTTCACGATCTGATAAAAGGTGAGGTCCAGCGGATAGCCGGCGGCACTGGTTATCACCGCATCCACCGGCTCTTCCAGCATTTCCAGGCAGGTCTTCTCCACAAAAGCGACGCCAGCGGCATGCGCCTGCACTGGTTCGCCTGCAAATACTCCGGAGATCTTCCGATCCTGTGTCAGCGTCACATCAAGTGCAAAGTCATGCCGGGCCATCCGCGCGATCTCAAGCAACTCGGCATGGAGCGGATTGTCCGTAATCGAGCCCTCCGTGGCCTTGGGCTCGCGCATGAATTTGGGTGAGTGAATCACCTTGATTGTCTCCTGCGCCGCAACTCCAGGCGCAATCAGCTTGCGCCCGCCGCTGAAGCCGAGCATCAGGTGCTGCTCAATGAATCCAAGCGTAATGTGCAGGTCGGCCGCCATGAAGCGCTCGTCAATATACACCGGCGTTCCGCGCCGCGTCTCACCCAGATAGCGGTGCTCGTCCAGCGCCTTGGCATCGTGGCTGACGATGCGATATTTGGCCGCAATTTCCGGCCCCACAATCGTCAGTACTTCCTCCTCGGTGGCCCCGCGATGCAGTCCTGTCGCGATCAGAATTGTCACTCCCTCGACAGGAATGCCGGCGCGATGCAACCGCTCCAGCACTGGCGGCAGTGTGACGCCATTGGGAGCGGGACGCGTAATGTCACAGATGCTGATCGCTGCCGTCTTCTTACCCGCGGCCAGCTCGGTCAATCCTGCAGAGCCAATCGGATGGTCAAGCGCCCACGCCAATGCACCAGACTCATCGACAAGTGCAGCTCCTGTCTTGCTGTGAATCACCTGGGTTTGAAACCCATCCGGGACAGATATCTCAACACCCGTCTTTCCAAATGAAAACTGAGCCTTCATGCCTGTTCCTCACTTCCGAAGATCCTTCTATTTTCTCAATTGCCGAGTCAGTCTAGCCTATTCCTATCTATACATCGCTGTGTTCCAGAACACATCTCTGCTCATTTCCCCGCTCTTTTTTGGCCACTTCACTCAGCTTGGCCGTGATCGTTCACGGCCAGGCGATCTCATAACCGATTCTGTCTGACTATACCGCTTTTCAGCTTGTCTGTTAAGTTGAATGAGAATCGTTGAAACCCACGCTACCATCCAGTTCCAGCCAAAGCCTCTGAGCAAGTCGCCCTCTGCTATCCTTTGCCAATGGAGACGGCGTGGCATGGTCTGCTATCCTTACTAGGGCCTGTTCACACTACCTGGGTAGTGGCGACGGGAACCAGTTTTTCTCAGTTCAAGGAGTGACGAGTGCGCTGTAACCGGTTACTGAAGCGAGCAGCGACGCCGAAATGGGGAAAACTGGCCCCGTCCCTTCGGGTTGCGGCGCAAATCGGGCCATACTTCGTTCTCGCCCTCAGCGGTGGGCTCGCCACAGTCCTCGGGCTCGGCCTTGCGTGCCCAGAATTGCTTGGCCCGATTCACGCTCGCAACGCCATCCACTCAGGGAGTGTGAACAGGCCCTAGTTCCAAGATACAGATTCGAGGCACTATCGAAATGCCAGCCGCCAAGATCAAGGCAAACCCCGCAAACGGCGCCGCCATTGCTTTCAAGCCCGTTTCCCGCACTACCCTGAGCGAACAGGTTGCCCTGCAATTGGCCTCCGAATTGGAAGCCAAGCGGTGGGCTGCCGGCGAAAAGCTCCCTTCAGAAGCGCAGTTGTGCCTGGTCTTCAACGTAGGCCGCTCCACGCTTCGCGAAGCGCTGAAGTCTCTCTCCTTCATTGGCCTGATTACCATGCGTGCCGGTGGCGGCAGCTACGTCTCTGACCAGCACTCCAAGTACATGGACAAGCCCCTGCTGCTCACCAAGGGCGTTCTCAATACCGAAAAGGAAGTGAACGACTTTTGCGAAGCGCGCTTGATGCTTGAAGCCGAAATCGCAGGCCTCTGCGCCCTTCGAGCCACCGCCCAGGACATTCGCAACCTTGACAAGATCGTTCGCGAGATGAAGGCAACCGTCGAAAGTGGGGGGGAAGGTTTCAGCGATCTGGATTTGAACTTCCACTTGGCCATTGCCGCCGGGGGCAAAAACGAAGTTCTGGGAGCACTGCTCAAGCACATTCGCGGCGGACTGCAAGAAGTGATCACCAAGAGCCTGGTGCTGACCGCAGGCAGTGAGTTGGCCTATCAGCAACACCGCGCCATTCTGGATGCCCTGAAGCTGAAGGATCCTGCCGCGGCCCGAAAGGCGATGCGCTCCCACCTGCGCGCCTTCCAACGCGGCTACAAAGTTCTCTTCCACAATAAATAGAACCTCGGCTCGGGTTGCGAGGGTGCCGTACTGGCTCGGGTTGCGAGGGTGCCGTACTGGCTCGGGTTGCGAGGGTGCCGTACTGGCTCTGGTAGCCCTGCTTTGTCCCATGGCTTTAGGGCCTGTTCACTCTACCTGGATGGATGGCGTTGCGAGCGTGAATCGGGCCAAGCAATTCTGGGCACGCAAGGCCGAGTCCGAGAGCTGTGGCGACCCCACCGCCGAGGGCCAGAACGCGGTATGGCCCGATTTGCGCCGCAACCCGCAGGGACGGGGCCAGTTTTCCCCATGTCTGCGTCGCTGCTCGCTTCAGTAACCAGTTACAGCGCACTCGTCGCTTCTTGAACTGAGGAAAACTCCTCTCCCGTCGCCACCACTCAGGCAGTGTGAACAGGCCCTGGTACGCTGGTGCGCGTCTGGCTTGACGAGCGCATCCGCCAAGTCCCGTTGCCGGGCAATGCCCTTGCCGACCTTAGGTGAATTCGATATCTTTGCTGTCGCGCGGAACGCAAACGATTTGCGTCGCGAAAGTCTTCCACTGGAAAACGATTCTGTTCACGAAGGGACTAGACCATGTTCAATCGCCGTAATTTCTTGCGGGCTGCGGGCATCAGCACCGCTGTCTCGGTGGCCGGTGGCCGTTTGCACGCATTGGGGCTTCCGCCAGAGTTGCTGGAAGCTTACGCTCAGGCAGACAAACCTGTATCCGCCAATGACAACATTCAACTCGCCCTAATTGGCGCGGGAATTCAGGGGCAGGGAGACACGCGCGTTGCGCTGCAGGTGCCCGGCGTGAAACTGGTCGCCGTGGCCGACTGCTACCAGGGCCGACTGGAGCATGCCAAGGAGCAGTGGGGCAAGGATCTTCAGACGACGCGCGATTACCGGGAGATTCTGTCGCGCAAGGACATTGATGCGGTGATTATTGCCACGCCCGACCACTGGCACAAGCAGGCAGCGGTGGACGCGATGAACGCGGGCAAGGATGTTTATCTGGAAAAGCCCATGATTCACGTCTACCCGGATGGGCCGGAGATCATCGAAACGTCACGGAACACACGGCGGATCATTCAGGTGGGCAGCCAGCGGGTGAGCTCGATTGTGTACGCGAAGGCCCGCGACCTGCTGGCAAGCGGGGTAATTGGCAAAGTGAATATGGTGACGGCGCGTTGGGATCGGAACTCCAGCATGGGCGCGTGGAACTACACGGTGCCGGACGATGCGAGCCCGGAGACGTGCGACTGGCCGCGGTTTCTGGGCACTGCGCCGAAGATCGCGTTCAATGCCGAGCGTTTCTTCCAATGGCGCAAATGGAAGGATTATGGGACCGGAGTTGCAGGAGACCTGTTTGTGCATCTGTTCAGCGGGACGCACTTTGTGACCGGCTCCAAAGGCCCGACGCGGGCGATGGCTACTGGTGGGCTGCGCTTCTGGAACGATGGGCGGGATGTTCCGGATGTGATGCTGGCATTGTTTGATTATCCGGAGGGGTTCAATCTGAGCTTGCGGGTGAACTTTGTGGACGGTGGTGAGGAGAGCGAGGGCTTCCTGTTCACCGGCGACGAGGGACAGATGGAAATTGCCGGCAACTCGGTCATTGTGACGCAGGTTCCGCATGAGAAGGACCCTGGGATGGTGATTGGCACGTACAGCGACGCGATGCAGGAGCAGTTGCGGGCGGAGCACCTCAAGAAGTATCCGGTGGAGCATCCTGAGGGCGATCCGCAGGCGCTATTCCAGAAGTATGTGGCGCCTGAAGGGTATTCGGACAGCTACGACCACTTCCACAACTTCTTCCGGTCGGTTCGGTCTCGGAAGCCTGTGGTGGAGGACGCAACGTTTGGGTTCCGGGCGGCTGGAGCGGCGTTGCTGGCCAACCTGAGCTACGAGAAGGACGCGGTGGTGCACTGGGATCCGGTGACGATGAAGCTGGTGTAAACGGATGGACTACCGGGCCTGGCCGTGATGGGCTGGGCCCAGTCTGTTCCGAGATTTCGATGGATGTTTACGGATTCGTACACAGCAAAGTTTCGATCCTTTTCGGAAGGAACTTCATGGCGCGCCATTTATCTATTTCAATCAGCGATTTAGAAAATATAGTACCTGGACCCCAAAAATGGCCTTTTCGCCCTTTTTCAATCCACTCTAAAACGTAGAGTGGTTGATTTCATTGGGCAAAAGCCACAAATAGCGAAGAACAAGAGAAATAAAGCGCACATTTTTGTTTGCGTGTCTTTCCTCTTTTCAACGCCCAGAGCTTATGTTGGCGAGTTGGTTAACGAAAGTCAGTTGCCGGTCTTCCCTTCCTTGCCACTGCGGATTCTATCGACCTGCGTGCTATGGCTGTTTGGATAGTTTTGCTTACTCCACTCTTGTGCGCGTCTCCCATTGAATTATCGGCAAATCCTGGGAATGAATTCCGCGGGCGTGCGCCAGGGAAGCAGGATCGGCCTCCGCTCGATGAGGGCCCTGGGGCGGCAGGGAGATTGGGCCCTCTCCCAAGGGAAGACCGCGATCACCCGTCAAACAGAAAGGCCCGCTGCGGGGGCAGCGGGCCTTTGTTGGTTGGTGGAGCGGTAGGTTACTCGCGAACGATGGCGGGCGTGGTGAGCGCGCCGAGGTCGGAGGCCATGCGTTCGGTGGTGAAGGCGTCGATCACATCGCCTTCCTTGAGGTCGCTGAAGCCATGGACGCCGACACCGCACTCCATGCCGTTGGTGACTTCCTTGACATCGTCCTTGAAGCGGCGGAGGGAGCCGATCTTGCCTTTGTACATCTGCTCGCCGCCACGCATGATGCGGATTTCCGAGTCGCGGCGGAGGACTCCGTCGGTGACGCGGCAACCGGCAACGGTGCCGACCTTGGGAATGCGGATGACGTTGACGATCTCCGCACGTCCGAGGTAGTTCTCCTTGAAGGTTGGGTCGAGCAAGCCGAGCATGGCTTTGCGGATCTCATCCTGCAACTCGTAAATGATGGAGTGCAGACGGATTTCCACGTTTTCCTGCTGGGCGAGTTCGGCGGACTTGCGCTCGGGGCGCACGTTGAAGCCGATGATGATGGCGTTGGAGGCCGAGGCGAGGAGGATATCGCTTTCGGTAATGGCGCCGACACCGGAGTGGATGACCTTGATGCGCACCTTTTCGGTGGACATGCGGATGAGCGAGTCTGCAATGACCTCGACGGAGCCAGTGACGTCGCCCTTGATGATGAGGGGCAGGTCCTTGACGCCGGCGGTGCGGATTTGCTCGGCAAGGCCTTCGAGGGAGACGCGGCTGCTCTTGGCGAGCTGGGCTTCGCGTTCCTTCATCTTGCGGTATTGAGCGATGCCCTTGGCCTTGTCGCGGTCGGCAACGACCAGGAAGGTATCGCCGGAGTCTGGCATGCCTTCCAGTCCGAGGACTTCGACAGGGGTAGAGGGGCCGGCCTCGACGATGGCGCGTCCGCGGTCGTCAAACATGGCGCGAACTTTACCGAAGGTGTTGCCGACGATGAAGCTTTCGTTGACGTGCAGGGTGCCGTTCTGGACGAGGACGGTGGCGACAGTGCCGCGACCGCGATCGAGCTTTGCTTCGAGCACGGTACCGATGGCCTTGCGGCCGGGGGTGCTCTTGAGGGCTGCGACGTCGGAGACGAGGCAGATCATTTCGAGCAGTGCGTCGAGGCCGATGCGCTTCTTGGCCGAAACAGGCACGTAGACGACGTCTCCGCCCCATTCTTCGGGGACGAGTCCGCGATCGGCAAGCTGTTTCATGACCTTTTCGGGGTTGGCATCGGGTTTGTCGATCTTGTTGATGGCAACGATCATAGGCACGCCGGCAGCCTTGGCGTGGTCAATGGCCTCAAGGGTCTGGGGCATGGGGCCGTCGTCGGCCGCGACCACGATGACCACGAGGTCAGTGACCTTGGCGCCGCGGGCACGCATACGGGTGAAGGCCTCGTGACCAGGGGTATCGAGGAAGACGATTTCGCGGCCGTTGGCCGGGGAGCCGTCCTTGGTGAACTTAACCTTGTAGGCGCCGATGTGCTGGGTGATGCCGCCGGCTTCGCCGGAGACGACATCCGTTTCGCGAATGGCGTCGAGCAGCGAGGTCTTACCGTGATCGACGTGACCCATGACGGTGACGACGGGGGAACGGGAGACTTCAAGCTCGTCAATGTTGTCGCTTTCCAGGATTTCTTCGATGGCCTGGTTGGCGAGTTCATCTTCATAGCTGATGACGTTGGCGCCGGCGCCGAAGCGGGAGGCGACGTCCTTGACCATTTCCGCGTCGAGCGACTGGTTCACGGTGACGAAGACGCCACGCATGAGCAGGATGCCGATGAGGTCCTTGGCGCGGATTTCCAGCTTTTCTGCCAGATCCTTGACGCTGATACCTTCGGTTACGGTGATTTCGCGGGTAATTGGCGGCGGTTCATTGCCCATGTAAGCACCGCCGAAACGTGGCGGCGGCACAAAGCCCTTCATCGGGCCTTCCTTGGTCTTGGGGTACTGCTGACGGCCGCGGCCGCGAGGAGGACCGGAAGGTCGTGCTGCGCGAGTCGGCTCACCGGGAGCAGGCGGAGGACCGCCAGGACCACCGAAGCCACCGCCGGGACGGGGTGCTCCGAAGCCACCGCCGCCGGGGCGTGCGCCAAAACCGGGCCGTGCGCCGGGGCCACCGGGGCCTGAGGGCGTAAAGCCTGGACGGGTGGGATGCTTGGGACGAGGACCGCCGGGGAACTGGCCAGGAGCGCCCTGGGGCTGGAAGCCGCCCGAGTTGGGGAAACCGCCCTGAGGACGCTGCTGGAAGCCGCCGGGAGCGCCAGGGCCACTCGGGCCGCTGGGGCCACCGGGGCGGCGATCAAAGATGGGACGTCCGCGCTGGATGCCAGGGCCGGCTGCCGCAGCAGCGGGAGTGGCCGATGGCGGTGGCGGCGGTGGGGCCTTGTAGACGGGACGTGGCCCCGTCTGAGGCATGACGACCTTGCGGACGGGTACAGCCGGGACTACGGGAGCCGGAGGGGCTGCGGGAGCTTCAGGCGCGGCCTCAACTGCAGGAGCGACAGGCGCTGCAAGCACTTCGGAGGGCGCCGGCTCGGCCGCGGCCGGCTCAGCGACGGGCGCTGGAGCAACTACGGGAGGAGCTTCGACGACGGCTGGGGGAGCGACGGGCGCCGCGACGACGGCTGCGGGTGCCTGCGGCTCAGGAGCCTGCACTTCCGCAGGAGCCGGGGGCGCAACGACGACGGCCGGAGCCGGGGGTGCGACGACAGCTGGACCCGCGGAGATGTGCGGCTTGGTGACGATGGCCTTGACCGGGGCGGCCGCCGGAGCCGACGGAGTGGAAGGCACTGCAGGCCGCGCGATGACCGGAGCTGCGCCAGTACCTGCAGCAACTGCGGGCCGGGCAATGACGGGAGAGCCAGCCGGGCGGACGACAGTTGCGCTGGAAGCTGGATGCACGATGGCCGGAGCCTGACGCGGCTGGGGCACGATCATCCGTGGCTCCTGGCGATGGACGACCGAGGCCGGCGTAACGACGCGCGGAGCAGCCACGGGCGAAGCAACGATGGAGGGTGCAGCCGGACGAGCTGCCGCGGAAGCGCCCGGGATTGCCGGGGCCAAGCCAGGACGGGCAACCACAGCGGGCGGCGTGGAGGGAGCGGCGGGACGATGGGGATACTGTGCGAGTCGCTCGGATTCCTCCTTTTTGGCCAGAATGGCCTTCATCACATCGCCAGGCTTGGAGATGTGGGAGAGGTCAATTTTGGGCTGCGGCCCCGCGTCGTGCCGGGCGCTGGATGCCGAAGGAGCAGGCTTGGTTCCCCGCTGAAAATGCCCGCGAACTCGCTCCGCCTCAAACTCCTCGATGGAGCTGGAGTGGGTTTTGCCTTCCGCCAGATTCATGTGCTGAAGCGCTTCGAGGATTTCTTTGCTCTTGACTTCCAGCTCGCGCGCCAGATCGTTAATTCGAACCTTACTCATCCGCCTCTTTTCGTTGTGTTGCCCACTGCGTCGGTTACATGGTCATAGCAACCTCGCGGCACATATCGCAGCGCCAATTGCTATTATCCCTTGAAGTTTGCTGCACAGGACGGCGCATATTATGCGTCGCCCTGCTCATCTTTCGACTCTTGCGCCGCATCGGGTTCGGTAGCTTCCGGTGCTGCGCGTTCTGCATCCGCAACGGGCTCGGCCGGAGTTGCATCGGCCGGTTCCGTGGCGGGTTCCGTCACGGGTTCCGTGGCGGGTTCAATGGCTGGCTCGGTTGACGGAGAATCGGCATCGATTTCTTCGGTGACGGTCTCTTCGGCTACCGAGACTTCGGGTGTTGGCTCGGTCTCAGCGGGGCGATTTTCGCCTTCTTCGTACTGACCGAAGTAGTGCCGAACGGCGACGCTGATGCGTTCGAGGGTTTTTTCGCCGATGCCGGGGATCTCTTCGAGCTGCTCGGGGGTCATGTCGGCGAGAGACTCGACGGTGGTGATGCCGGCGGCAACCAGCTTCTGGATGATGGTGTCGCCGAGCTCGGAGATCTGCTCGATGGGGGTGGAAGGACCGCCGGAGAAGCCAACCATCTGCTGCTCAACTTCCTGGCGCTTCTCTTCCTCGCTCTTGATGTCGATTTTCCAGCCCAGGAGCTTGGCAGCGAGGCGGACATTCTGGCCCTTCTTGCCGATGGCGAGCGAGAGCTGCGTGTCGTCGACGATGACTTCGAGCTGCTTGTCGGCCAGGTCAACGATGGAGACGCGGCTGACCTTTGCGGGCTGCAGAGCCTTTTCGGCGAAGGTGGTTATTTCGTCGGAGTACTCGATGATGTCGATCTTCTCGCCGCGGAGTTCGCGGATGATGGACTGGACGCGCATGCCCTTCATGCCGACGCATGCGCCGACGGGATCGACGTCCTTATCGCGGCTCATGACGGCGATTTTGGTGCGCTCGCCGGCTTCGCGGGCGATGGCGCGGATGACAACGGTGTTGTCATAGATTTCCGGAACCTCCGACTGGAACAGGTTGGAAACGAGCTCCGGGGCCGCGCGGGAAACGACGACCTGGGGACCCTTCGCGGCGCGGTCTACCTTGAGCAGGACGACGCGGATGCGTTCGCCTACGGTGAAGGACTCCAGGCGGGACTGCTCGCGCTTGGGCATGCGGGCTTCGGCCTTGCCCAGGTCGATGATGATGTCCTGGCCTTCGATGCGCTTGACCTGGGCGGAAAGGACTTCCTTTTCGCGATGGGCGTACTCGTTGAAGACGGTGTCGCGCTCGGCTTCACGGACCTTCTGGAAGATGACCTGCTTGGCGAGCTGGGCGGCGATGCGTCCGAGGGGCGCGGTGTCCTGATAGAAGCGAATTTCCGTGCCGGGCTCAAGCTCAGCGCCGTCGGCCATGGCCTTGCCTTCTTCGACAGTGACCTGGTTGACCGGGTCTTCCACATCGTCTTCCGTGGCAACGACGGTCTTGTAGGAATAGACCTTGATGACGCCGGACTCCTTGTCGAGCTCGCCGCGCATGTTTTCCTGGGATTTGTAGAATTTGCGGGTGGCGAGGGCGTACGCCTCTTCGACCGCGCCGACGACGATTTCGGGGTCAATGCTTTTTTCGCGGCTGAGCAATTCAATGCTTTGGTACAACACGCTGGACATACGTTCCGCTTTCCTGGCAGAGCCGGCGCGCTAAGGCAGGCCGGCAGTGCTTGTTTTGAGATGCCTGCCCGTGAGCTGAGGAGCGGCTGCGGGCGCGGCGGGAAGCATTTTTGGTGAGGCCGGTTCGCAGCGAGGCGAGGGCGGCGTGAAACTGTGCGGAGGGGGTTAGAACTCCGGTACGAGGTGCGCCAACTCAATGTTGGTGCGGGCGATATCGACGGTGGAGACCCCGGCCTTGCGCGATTTGGAGTTCTGGCGCGTGGCGGAGAGGTCAAGGGTGATTGACTCTGGCGTGACGGCGTTCAGCTTGCCCTGCCAGTGACGGTTGTTGGCGATGGCCTCAAAGGTCCGAATCTTGACGAGGCAGCCCTGGAAGCGGTCAAAGTCCTGCGGCCGTGTGAGTTGACGATCGAGACCGGGGGAGCTGACTTCGAGGGTGTACTCGTTTTCGGGGCCGAGGTCCTCGACATCGAGGATCGTACTGAAATCTCGGCTGAACTCGCCGCAATCTTCATGCGTGAGCCAGGAGAGCTGGTCGGGGTTGAGTTGGCCGGTGGCGTACTGCTCCGGGATTGCGCCCTCTTCGAGGGATCCGGCAGCGAGCTCGGCTAGCTTGGCGGCGCGGCCGACTGGATTCTTCTCAAGAAAAACGCACAGAACACGGGTTTTCCCCTGCGTGGTGAACTCGAGATCGACGACATCGAGGCCCAGGGAGCCCGCCACCCGTTGGGCGGCCTTGCGTATTTCTTCCAGCTTTACGGCCATCGTTTGCTTCTGTGCCCAATTCCGGCGGCTGGTTCAGGAGCCGCTCCGTACGTTTGTTTCCAACAACTTAACCATCGCAACAAAGATTCAGAATGCCCAGGTTAGGTCCAAAGAAAAAGTGGGCTGTAAGCCCACTCATCTCTCCGCCAGCCGGCAAAGTCACGGCAAACCTGGCGGACAAATTCGTCTGCACCTATAGAATACGTCCAAACTGCGGGAAATTCAACGCGAATGCGGACAAAAGCGCGGTAGTGGTGGGGTTAGGGGACGGTGTAGGTGCCGCCGCCGACGACCTGGGTGAGCGTCGCGTTGAGCGGCGTGGCTAGTCCGGGCGGATAGCTGGACTGCACCACGGCAGTAGACCAGGAAACACTGCTCCCGGATGCGGGAGCCGAGGGGAAGCCTGCGAAGCTGGACAGATCTGGGATTGCCACTGTTGTGGTAGTTCCCTGGTGGGCGGCGGTGCTGGTCACCGACACCTCAAACGAATTGGTGGGAGACGGGTTCCACAAGTAAAGCGCCGCGTCGAAGATGCTACCAGTGGAAAATCCGGAGTACTGGATGGAGAAAGTAGGCCAGGCGGCTGGCGTGGGGACTACCGGGGTGAAAGGAGCCGGGAACGTGACCGAGACCGGCTGGGCGGTGGTGAAGGTCTGCAAGACACTGACGGATCGAGAGGGGGAACCAGTGGCCGAGGCGATGGAGATGAGTGAGTAGGTATCTCCGTTTTCGAGTGCACCGGCGGGAAGAGCGGGATATTGGGAGATGTTTCCGCTGGAAAGGCTGCCCGCAGCGGAGGTACCCAGGAGGATGCTGGCATAGGTGTTGGGCTGGACGAAGCCCGAGGGAACGCCGCTGTAGGTGACGGGCTGGGCAGAGACCTGGTCTGCCGACGCGAAGGTGATCGGGCTGCCGGAGTTGACAACGCCGGGAGCGGATTGGCTGCCGAGATCTTTTGCGGCGAGCAGATGGAAGTTGCTGTCGTAGGCGAGGGCTTCGACGCGGTCAGCGCCGGCGGGTGCAGCGAAGGAGAAACTGCCGGAGTTGGAGGAGACAGCGCCGGTGGCCGCGGTGGTGCTGTTGAAGGCGAGCAGGTTCACCGAATTGGTTCCGGAGATGGCAGTGGCATCAACCGTGCCTGTGAGCGTTGCGTTGGAGGCGGAGGCATTGCTGTTGGCGCAGGTTTGGGAAAAGGCTGTGCCATCGGAAATAGCCGCTTCCCAGATGTGGACGGAGTACTGCTGGTTTAGGGGTGCGGGGAGTTGGACAGGGGGACAGGCATAGGCGACTGCGTAGTTGGTGGTGCCGCTGGGGACCGAGACGGTGAGCTTGCCGGAGGCGAGGCTGGCGCCTGCGAAGGAGCCCGCGCCGATTTGGGTGGCGATGGCGGTGGGCGCGGTGCCGGAGAAGGTGATCGTGATGGAGGTGGGGTTGCCGCCACCGCCGCCGCAGAGGCCGCAGGAGGAAGTACCGCCGGAACCGCCACCGCAGCCGCCCAACGCGAGCAGAAGAAGGACCGCGGACAAGGACACTAGGACCGAAGAGCGCAAGGCGGGAGGGGTCATCTTGGCTTTCCTGATTTTGAAGTGCGATTTTGGGGTGGTGCGAGGATCGAAGTGATTGTACGGCAGGGGTGGTGGGGTTACAAGGATTTGGGCCGGGCGATTGACAGGGACATACAACATATATACGATTTTGATGGGAATTGCCATTTCCTCTACCTCGGGCAGCGGTTTACATGGGATGCGGCGAAGGCTTCAGCCAATGCCGCGAAACATGGCATTCGCTTTGAAACTGCATGCCAGGTGTTCTTCGATCCTTTTCTGGCCACTGAAGATGCCACGGCCAGTTCGGAGCAGCGGGAAGCCGTTATTGGATTGACTGAGGACTGGAGCCTGCTGTTCGTGATGCACACGGTGCGCGACGAGAAAACGATTCGGATCATTTCAGCGAGGCCGGCGACGGCGCATGAAAGGAAAAGGTATGAAGACGGTGAGTGAACGAATTCAGCGGCGGTTGCGCAGGGATCGCCCAATGACCATCATCAGCCTGCGCATGCCAGAGGATGTGATTGAGGAGTTGAAGGAGATTGCACCGGCGCTGGGGTTTTCCGGGTACCAGCCGCTGATTCGGGCGTATATCGGGCAGGGGTTGTGGAAGGACCAGGCGCGGCTGGAGAACACGCAGGTGCAGGCGCTGACGGAGAGTCTTCGCAAGCATGGGATTACGGACCAGGTGATTTCTGCTGCGATTGCCGAGGCGCAGTTGACGGGGGCATAGCGAAACACTAGGGCCTGTTCACACTACCTGGGTGGTGGCGACGGGAACCAGTTTTTCTCAGTTCAAGGAGTGACGAGTGCGCTGTAACC